>Ga0193738_1000211_pt1 | contig 40923 bp, 55 predicted proteins | sample L2a1metaG_FD_144927 | JGI IMG/M metagenome (GOLD analysis project Ga0193738, IMG submission 144927) | Soil microbial communities from a riparian zone of the East river system, Colorado, United States - L2a1 | ecosystem: Environmental > Terrestrial > Soil > Riparian zone | place: USA: East River... | reverse complement strand
TGTTCGAGAGGCCTACGGGCGGGCTCCGCGTCACGGTGGACGGTGGCAACTTCGCTAACACGCTGGCCGACTACGACTGGAACACGTTGTTTAGTGGGAATAAGGGTGACGGGAACTGGCATTGCTATGAGTTCCATGCGAAGTCCGAAACCGCGAGCGGGACATCGCTGACGGGTGTCGGTGAGTGGTGGATCGATGGGACGTTGCGCTACCAGAATACCGCGATTGATTGGAATAACTTCGGAGACGGTTTCGGCGGCATCGTGATTCCCGAGAGTGGAAATTTCAACACGACGGGCGGAACGGCGTACCCGATGGACATTGACGACATTGCTGTAAGTGCCACGAGTCGAATTCGAGGCACAGGGTGCGGTAGCTAGAATGCCCGATCTCAGTGTGCGTGTTGGTTCAGGACGATTCCCGGCAAGCCGGGTGATGTCTCCTGTTATCGATCTGACAGCTATTCCGAGTGAAACGCTTCACATCACGGAAGCTGTGACTCTCGTGTGGCATGGCAGTGGGATGGTTACGTTCCTTGCGTCAACTAGTCACGCAACTGTTATCGACTATACGGCGCGTCTACGTGTTTATGGAAATTCAACGGTAATCGCAACGGAGAACCTATTCAAACCAACGCCAGATGGAAATAACCTTATCACAGTCGATCTTTCGGCACTATTTGCATATCGATCTGCGGGAGACTATACGGTATCGATTGTCGCACGCGATGCTGGTGGGTCGTCTGATTCAGAAGAGTCTTCTCCTTTCACACTTCCATTACCGTGGTGGCCGACGGAACGTGTGGCAATCGCGGATGTTGTAGCGAATGTTCGTGTTTCTCCACTTTTGATAGCGCTAGGCGAAACTCTGCATACATCAGAAGCTGTGACCGCATCGCGTAGTGGTGGAGGCGCGGCGGCGAATATTTTTGATTCGTCGTTTACTGTCGCGGAGGGTTGGACTGCTGACGTAGACAATACCGCTTTCGCCAGTCCAGGCGCGACCGTCGGGAGCGTCACCAATTGGGAGACGGGTACCGCGCCGCTCGATTCGGTCATTACGGCTGCGAATTACTCGGGCGGCCGCGGCGGACGTGGTCATCGCCACTATCGGAGTGGCCACAACACCATGGGCGGCGGGCTTCGCATCGTGTTGTCGTCGCCACAGACGCACATCTGGTTCCGGTACATGATCCGCTACTCATCGGGGTTTACGTTCTCAGGGGGATCGCCTACGTACACGAAAGACTGGTACGACGACAGCGGGAACGGATTCATTATCGGGTTCCAAGGCGGCCAATACGGCTACCACGTCATTAGCGGCTCGCAGAACTACCCGTCGAACATCGGCGGTGCTCCGCAGGCGTGGTCGGATTGGTACCCAGGCGGCACTTCAGACGGATCGTGGAAGTGCGTCGAGGGCGAGATGAACAAGTCCGGCGGCATTCTTCGTATGTGGATCGATGATGTGCTGACGATGGATCGATCTGGGACCAGCATTTCCAGTGCCAGTGACTTTGATTACATGGTGACGAATAATCATGATCTCGTGACGAGTTCCAACTCCTACACGGACTATGACGACATCGCCGTGAGCAACATTGGCCGGATAGGACCACTGTAAATGGCGATTGCTCTTCACACCTCTGGATCTGGTAGTAGTGCCTCGTTTGGTACTAACGTCTCAGCCGCATTGACCATTGGAGCGATTACTAATGGCGCATTATTCTTCTTCATAGCACGTCAGCAGGACACCACCGAGCCCGATGCGTTCACGTGGAATGGATCTTCTATCACTCCGATAAAGATCAGTCCTACCACATCCCCAAATTCGTCTGGGCACTATATCACGGCGTACGTGCTACCTAACCCGTCTGCGGCGTCCAGCAACTTAGTCGTCTCTTCTGGGCAGGATGAATGGAATGCGGGAATGATCGCTGTGGTGCTCAGTGGTGTAGACCAAACGACACCCGCATCTGACTGGAACAGCGCAACGGGCACGTCTCAAACTCCTAACGTGTCGATCTCAAACGTCGCATCTGGTGATTGGTCAATGCACATTAGTTCGACTGGAGAGGATGGCGACCAGACGTGGACGCAAGGCGCAAGCGGAGAAACTGAGGTCGCAGAAGTACGATCAGGACCAGCAGGAGACGATTCTGCCGTTCAGTACGACAATGTGAACACAGGAACGGTGAATCTAACGCATGGCCTTGGTGTTATAGTGTCTTGGATTTCGGGCGGCTTCCGTGTAAGACAAGCGGCGGCGAGTGACCCCGCTTTGTCAGTGTTTCTCGAAGAGCCGATCATCGGAGGGAGCGTTTTCACATGAGTCTCACAGATGGTATCAAGATCTCGGATCATGTCGTCGCACAGATGGTGGATTGCACTCCGCAAGTTCAGCCGATGACGGAAGTTGAACGAGCGTTTCGTCAGGGGTATCGAGCCGCGCGGGATCTGAACTATCCCGGTCAAATTGGCGCGGAAGAGAAAGCATGGGAAGCCTACGTAAGTGGTGTAACGAAGTCGGAATAGATTAATTGGCTGTTACTCAAAGTCATTATCGTTTCTACGCAGACGGAACAGAGTCTGGCGCCGTAGCACATGCTGCGGAGGATACCAGTCCGACTGCCGGACTGGGAAAGACGATTGCGTTTGATACGATATTTCATTTGCGTTTCTGCCTTCAGTGCGATGGGACTGCTCAATCGAACGTAGATGCAGAGTTTCAGTATCGAAAGAATGGTGGCGCGTGGACGAACATCACCACGTCTACCACGAACGTCCGCGTTACGCCGTCTGCTAACCTCACTGACGCGGCTAACACCACTCAGCGACTTTCTGGAACAGGCACATTCGAGACGACATCAGCAGGTGTTACCGAAGATGGAATTTCTGGTGGCACGGCGTTCGATATCGTCTCGAATGGAAATGGTGAGACAGTCTGCCCGTTAGTGCTGCGGAGCGCCGATCTTGTTAACGGCGATGTCATTGAGTTCAGACTAACGCGCGACGGCGGCACTCTCATCGACACGTATGCTGTTACTCCGTCACTGACGATAGTCGCCAACATGACGGTGTCGCTCTCTGAGACGTTACATGTCTCAGAGGCTGTGATTCTACCTCCTTTAGAGGCTACTGTCTCCGAAACGCTCCATGTAGATGATTACGGAGAGATTCAGGTTCTCGGTCGTATTCGTGTCATAGATACAGATCTCACTGTTTCAACTGGCGCAAGCTCACTCTCACGCGAACTGAGTGAAACGCTCCATATCGCGGATGTCGTTGATAATTCGCGTCTCTCTCCTCTCGTAATTACACTTTCCGAAACGCTGGTTATTGCTGAAGTTGTTAATAATCAGCATCTCTCACCTCTTGTTGCTGTTCTTACTGAGACTCTGCACGTCGCTGAGATTATTGATAATTCGCGGTTGTCTTCTCTACTCGTCACAGTTACAGAGACGGTTAAAGTCTCTGAGTCTGTTACAGCATTCCTTCCGCTTGGAGACGTGGCGCTTGTAGAGACACTTGTTCTTTCTGATACGGTTGTTAATGCTCGCGTTTCTCCGCTTCATGTAGCACTCTCTGATGAAGTTCTCCACGTCGCAGACGTCGTCGATGCGCGGATGGGCGGTCTTTCTGTTGAACTGTCAGAAACACTGCACGTTGCTGAGACTGTTGTCGCATATGTTACTCCGCTTCAGGTAGCTGTTAGTGAGACTCTGGTTATCTCTGATAGTGTCACGCCGCGGATAACTCTTGGCGATGTTATCGTTTCAGAAACATTACAGATTACTGAAGCAGCGACGGTTGAAGTCTCACATCTCATCATAGCGGTTAGTGAGACTCTAGCAATCTCCGACAGTGTTACATCGCGAATAACGCTCGGAGATGTAACTCTCTCTGAGACGCTAGCATTAACAGACACAGTTGTAGGCTCAAGACTTAACCCGCTTGAAGTTGTGCTTGCAGAGACGCTGCACATTGCAGAGTCTATTACTGCGACTCGTGCGGGTGATCTGGCTGTTGCATTAAGTGAGACACTTCATCTTGATGATTACGGTGAGATTCAGGTTCTCGGGCGTATTCGTGTCATAGACACGGACCTAACAGTTTCGCGCACTGGTGATAGCGCACTTTCAGTTACTCTTTCAGAAACCTTACATCTACTCGATGCAGTAGACAGTTGGGCGGCGATAGACGACCCTGAAGTCCTGCACATCACAGAAACTCTGATTGTTGCCATGCAACTGGCGACGGCAGTTTCTGAGACGTTGCACATTACTGATGCTGTTATCGCCAGTGCTGGTGATCTTACTGTTACGGTTTCTGAGACACTGCACATCGTTGAGACTGTTGTCTCCAGTATCACTCCGCTCCAAGTAGTTCTCTCTGAGACACTGCACGTTACTGATGCAGTAACGACACAATCGACACTCGGAGACGTGATAATCTCCGAGACGCTTTATATCACTGACGTTGTAACTGGAGGATTAAATCCGCTTGAAGTCGTTCTAGCAGAGACGCTTCATATCACTGAGATCGCCTCGGTCACGATGGGTGGCCTAACGACGGAAATTTCCGAGACTCTGCATATTACCGATACCGTTACGGCAGCGGTAAGCTCGATTCAAGTCGTCGTTACTGAGACTCTTCACGTTACAGATACACCGACGGCGCTGATTACGCTAGGCGACGTTACGATTTCAGAGGCACTTCATCTCACGGATTCAGTATCAGCAAGATTAACACCGCTCGAAGTAGCGATCTCAGAAACTCTACACATCACGGATGCTGTTGCTGGCGCCGCGCTCGCTGCTGAAGGTACGTTAACAACGGCAGTAGCAGAAACGCTACACATCGCTGATGTTACGTCAGTGTTTCTGAATCCTCTTGTCGCTACTGTCACAGAGACGTTGCATATCTCTGAAGAGACGACCGTAAATATCACGCTGGCTGTCGTTCTAGTAGAGACGCTTCACGTTACTGAGACTGTAGTTCGTGGGCTTGATTTAGCGATAGTGCTTGCCGAGACGTTGCATGTCATCGAGACGGCAACGGTTCGTGAAACACTTGGCGACGTGGTTCTGAGTGAAGATATACATGTTACGGATTCTGTTACTGCGAGACTAAGTGTTCTTCAGGTTACGCTCTCTGAAACGCTTCATGTCTTCGACGAGATTCAAAGCGGGTTCCAACTACAGGTCATCGTAACAGAAACACTGCATCTGACAGATGCAGTTTCTGCGGAACTCGATCCACTGTTTGCAGTTCTCTCGGAGTCTGTTGTCGTTACCGAGACGCTTTTGCATGGATTGACACTAGCTGTCAATTTGCAAGAAGCCCTCCACGTAGTTGACGAGGTATCGGCTGAACTTCCGGTTCTTATTGTCAGCCTGACAGAGACGTTACACATCACCGAGACGATGTCCGGTGGCACTGACGTGTTAGCTGTGTCAATTGCTGAAGAACTTCACATCACAGATTATTACTTCACACGTCTTGGCAATGCGCGGATTATCAACGTGATAGGTGCTTACAAGACGACGCTTGATGTTGTTGGCGCTTATAAGACATCACTAGACATTGTCGGAGAATGGGTCGAGTAAATGGCAACTACACAAACGATAGGCGGCGATGGAGATTTGTTCGTTGGAGAAGATAAGATTTTTCGTCTTGAGTTGCTCGACGAAGACGACGCTCCTGTCGATATGGCAGTGTGGGTGATTCTCTTCGATGTACGAAAGACTGATAAGTCTGCTCCACCAGCGATTTTTTCTAAGTTCGCAACAATTGAAGGTGTGTACAACGCGGTTCGCGCATTGAATACGCAACGAGCGGTTGTCGTTTTAACGGATACGGAACTGAATACCGTGTCGAATAAAACGTATCGCTATAGTTGGAAGAGAATGGATGATGCGAGTGAAACGGTACTCGCTCGTGGTCCGTTTGTCGTAGAGAAAGCGACGGCACCTTAAATGGCTACTCTTAACGCAACACCAGGATCTCCTACTGCGAATAGCTATCCAACTCTCGCAGAGGCATTGCTGTACTTCGAGACGCGAACAGAAGTGGCCGGATGGGAGAATGGCGATCAAGACGTTCTGTTAATGATGGCGACTCGTGTCCTCAATGCGATGGCTCGTCCTCATCAGACGTACTACCCAGAAAGTGGTGGTGTCCCGGCTCATTGGGTCACGAGTCCAACGTGGACCGGCTCTCCGGCCTCGACAACGCAGAAGCTCGCGTGGCCTCGCTCTGGGATGTATGACGCGAATGGCAATTCTCTAGACTGGACCATCACGTCAATTTCTGTGGCGAGTCCGACAGTCATCACAACGGATCGTCCACACGGACGTACAACTGGAGACTTCGTCTTCATCTATGGGTCAGATAGCGATCCTGTGGTTGATGGAGCGTACGCCGTCACGGTCATCTCAGCGACCACGTTTTCTATTGTCGTGAACGTTACGACGGCAGGGACCACAGGCACGCTGACGATCATCCCTCAAGATTTGAAGGACGCGACGGCGGAACTTGCCGGTGCACTTGGAACATCGGACACGACAGTTGATAACGATGTCATCGTGCAGGGCCTCACGTCATTGAGGGCAGGCAGCGTCTCGATGTCCTTCAAAGACATGATCGAAAAGCACGTGCTGCCGGACATGGTGTGGAACCTGATGCCGCCATCGTGGTTTACCAGTGAGGTTTACGTCTACACGAACTCGGCTCTTTTTGATGTGGTGTCCGAATAATGGCCCTTTTAGACACGCTCCGCGCGGGTGTGAAGACGATCAACAAGATCACGAGGGCTGGCAAGTTACAGGCGCCAGTCACGTATACGCGTGTGACGGCGCGAGACGAGTACGGAGCGCCGTCTGCATTTTCATCCCCCGTGACGTTGCTCGCGATTGTGGATTTCACGAATAGGCCAGTGCGTAATAAGGAAGGCGTCACGGTGATGTCGAGTGCGACGTTGACGATGCTCGATGTTGATGAAGTGAAAGCAGCAACGAATAACGCTGGTGTCGATGAGGATGACGAGTTTGTCCTCGCCAATGGTGGCAAGAGTAAGGTTGTGAGCATCGGTGGGTTCATGGACTCGGTAACGTATGGGCCGATTCCGTTGACGGTGTATCTCGGATGAAAAACGTCACCATCTGTCTTGTGTACTTCCGGAGTTTGACGCTGTCGAATCTTGAGGCGGCGCTGTATTCCGTGAGGCAACAGGACATGACACGAGTCAATTCCGTGGTGGTGATTGATAACAACACTGATGACTCTATCAAGTCTATACAGCATCTTATCGAGCGAACAGATTTCCACGTTCCTGTGTATTTCTCTTCGTTCAAACACAAGGATAGTTCAAAGACACACGCATGGTCCACGAACGCTGCCGTCGAACGAGTTGAGACATCGTGGATCTTCTTTACACGAGCAGACTATCTCCTTGAATTTGACGCAGTCGAGAAATGTGTGGCAGCAATTAGCCACGAGAATCAGTTCATTGTTGGTGGTTACTACGACGTTGGCCTCGATGTGCATCGTTGCGAACAACTCAGTTGGAGACGTGATGGGCCTACCGTTCTTCGACCACATGGTCGAGAGTTCGACCACGTCATGATCGATTCTGGCGTGTGGCTCACATCACGAGAGGTGTTTAATCGCGTCGGCGGGATGGACGAATCTATGACGGTATGGGGCCATGCACAGACGGTGTTTCAACACAAGATTCATCAAGCCGGTGTGGAGTTTGTTCGAGTTCCGTCTATCGTTTTCTATCACACGGCACATGGCTATGAGGTTCCGCGAGATCACGGCGCGGCAACACTTCAACTAGAGTCGATGGGACTGAACATCCGTGAATTGTGGGCGCGTTACGATGGCCCGGATAATCCTTACCGATGAAACTACTTACTATCGATCAAACACGTCGCTTCGCATCGTTGGCTCTGGATCGAGCGCAGAGGAAGGGCTACGATTTTCGTCCTCATGAACAAGCGAAAATGGATCAAGAGCAACGTGACTGGCAAGAGATAGCTGCGCATTTTGAGGCGCTTCTCTTAGAGCTTGAAGAAGCGCGCTCATGACAAGACCTTACACCCGTTCGCTCGATCCACAGGATTACGAGTTTCTTTTGCACGCTGAACCAATTCGTCAATTTCAGCGTGACATGACCGTGCCTCATTGCGTTTCTCATCCTCACAAGATGTGGGAGAACGCATCGATCATGCAGCAACTCGATGAGTTGCAAGTGCCGAAGACGGCGAAGGTGATCGATGTTGGTAGTGGTGGAATGTTCTTTCCTCCTTATCTCGCATCTGTTGGGGGCTACCGAGACTTGACGTTGACGGACTCGATGTCGAACATGGACATCAATTTGTACGTGGAGTCTCAGTGTCGTGCGTACGGCGTCACGATGCCGGTTCATAAGCTCTTTGCGGAAGATATGTCTGTGCTCCCGTCAGAAGGATGGGATGTAGTGATGTGTATTTCCACTATCGAGCACATCAACGCAGGGAATCATGATAAGGCGTTGCGTGAATTGTGGAGGCTCACAAAGCCGGGTGGGTTGCTGTTTCTCACATCTGACTACTTCCGAAGTGAGAATGGTAGCTTTCAACAGGCGCAGTACGATGCGTCACCATACAAGCTCGGACAAGAGACACCGTATCACAAAGAGTTTGTGCTCAACATCCCGAATAAGATCGATGTCGAATTTGTCGGGGAGACAGATCTCGACTATCGAGGCGATTTCGTGCATAACTACTCGTTTGTCAATATCTGCATGAGGAAGTCATGAATCGACGCGGATTTTTAGGTGGTATCGCAGCACTAATTGCCTCACCAATGGTGCCCCGCGTAGTTGATTCATTACCACAAATGGTGCCACACGGCGAGGGAGTGTTATCTAGGCAAGAAGCCTGGGAATTTGCGCCATCAGGACATATGGGACTTTATGTTGATGGTAAGAAGTTAGCCGATGTTGTAGTGCCTAATTTACCAAAGACGATTCGTCGTTACAAGTTGTAATTTAACCTGCGGCATCCACTCCCGACTGTGGTCGGGTGACAACGGAAAGGCAGAAATCAATCAAATGTCAAACATCATTAAGATGGCGTCGTCTAGTTACCAGATGAGTGATCAGAGCGTCTGTGGCTCGGTCGAAACGTCTGGATTACCAATCCTACCTGTCTCACGCAAGAAAATTCATTGCGTGTTGCCGTCAAGCCCGTGGCTCGCGGATTCGAAGACCAACATCCCGCTAGGAGTGCTGTATGTGGCCGGTCTGTTACGAGATCAAGGGCCATGATTCGTTGTCACATCAATGCTCGACAAGCGATACGAGGGTAATATCCATCTCCCTGAAGAGGTCATGGATGCTGACGTGCATATGTTCGGCTTCTGTACCCCTCAGTTCGGGGAAGCCCTTGAACTCGCTGCGTACATCAAAGATCGCAACCCAGAGGCGCTACTCGTTGCGGGTGGCCCGCATCCTTCATACGAGCCGAAAGAAACCAAGGCCGCAGGCCGACAGGCGCAGTACCACGTCAAAGGCGTTCTGTCCGAACGTCGCGATTACGCTCCGCAGGATGGCTCTGGCCCGCTCTTCGACACGGTAGTCGTGATGGAAGGTGAGCGTGTGACGCTTCAGCTTTTGTCCGACTGGAATCAGGGCAAGCTCCAGCCGTTCTACTACGGAGACAAAGCCGATGCGATGGATCTAGACATGATTCCCTTCCCAGCGTGGGACCTGCTTCCGGATGATCACATCTATAACGATGGTGTGGCTGTCATGAAGAAGCCCTACATGGAAAGCAGCGTGAAGGCGGGGAAGTTTCCTGTCATGTCCATGATCGGCACGCGTGGGTGCCCGTACAAGTGCACGTACTGCTCGACGCCGTGGATCGGCCAGAAGCCTCGGTATCGGTCGCCGCAGAACATCATCATGGAAATGAAACAGGTGATGGACAAGGGCGTCCACATGTTCAAGTTCCAGGATGATACCTACACGCTTCACAAGACGAAGCTCCGTGAACTGGCGCTCGCGGTCAACGCAGAGTTTGGCTACGATTCGTTCGCCTCACGCATCCACACACGTGTGAACACGATGGATGATCATGTGGCTGAAAGCCTGAAGCTGATGAACTGCAAGGTCACGTGCTTCGGCATCGAGTCTGGTTCACAGAGAGTGTTGGATGCGAATCAAAAAGGTACCAAGGTTCAACAGAACACGGATGCGGTGAAGAGAGCGAAGGAACATGGCTTCTACACCATTGCGTTTCTCGTTATCGGCATGGCTGGAGAGACGTTGGAAACGATGCGCGAGACGCAAGAGTGGTTGCTTAGCGTCAAGCCATATCTCGATAGCTGTAACCTTGCCGTTGGCATACCTTACCCCGGATCTCGTTGGTGGACTCATCCCCACGAGAGTGGGATCGACATTGTTGACTACAATTACGACAACCAATGGATCGTTGGATTCTCCGACCGTGATGAGATTCTGGTCAGACCCCACGGAGCGACGGTAGAGGAAATGTTCCAGATCAAGAACGAGATGTTTCATTTCCTTGTTGAGCATGGATGGGCAAAGGCGGAATGGCAGGAAGACGTTCGTATTCGTCGTGCACAAGAAGAAGCCGCGAAAGCAGGCGTGCTTCCCTCTGCCGCCGCTTCGACGCTGACTTACGCAGGACACTGATGTATAGCAAGATCTCCGTGCTGATTCCGACTCGTCATCGGATCGAGAGACTCCAGACGCTACTCGATTCCGTACGTCATACGACGTACGGATTCGAGATCGAAATGGTGTTCCGGATCGATGACGATGATCACGAATCTGAAGCGTTTCTTCGCGCTCAGCGAGTGCACCACGATAGAGTCGTGGTTGTGGTTGGTCCACGTCTCGATGGCTATCGAAGTATGCCAACGTTCTTCAACGAGATGGCAAAGGCATCGACTGGCAGTATTTTGATGTGCGGCAACGACGACATGGTGTTCCAGACACAAGACTGGCCCACCTACATCATCGATGTGGCCAATCAATTTCCGGATGGATTGTTTGACCTCGGTGTGGACACGATGAATCGGGATAATTTTCCATTCTCAACTGTCTCACGCAGAGCCGTTGAACGAATGGGGTTCCTGTGGGATCCGCGCATTTTTTGGGGAGACATCTTCTTACGCGACGTGATGAGTTTCTTCGGTCGATGCTACATCCTGCCAAACGTGAGGATCGATCATGATTGGGCGGGCTTCAAACCTGATCGCACGTATATCGAGCAGCTTGAAGTTGGGGAAGCAACCAAAGACATCCTTCGGCGTAACCCGAACTACTGGACGGAGGTACATCAAACGGCAGTCAATGAGTCGGTAGATAGATTAAGGGGGTTATTGGCATGAGCGTGGGGCAAAAGCCAATCAACATCTGTGTTCCGGTGTTGAAACGGTACGATCTATTGAGGGAACTCGTCAAGTCATGTCGCGCAAGCAACGTGCGCCCGGACAATTACTACATTATCAACAATGGTCGCAATCAGACTGCGTTGATGAATGCACTTGGTGACTTTGATATCACGATCAAGGTCCATACGCCAGCGAAACCTCTTGGGGTCGCTGAATCGTGGAACTGGTTTATCAAGCACGTTCCGGAAGAACGTGTGATCGTGAACGATGACATCACGTTCGCGCCGGAATCACTAGAACTGTTGCTTGCATCGAAAGCGGATCTTATATGGGCCGGAGGGTGTGGGTTCTCGTGTTTTGTGCTTCGTGATAGCTGCGTGGAAAAGATTGGCACATTTGACGAGATGATCTCCCCCGGATACGGCTACTACGAGGATGAAGATTACCTTCAGAGGCTTGATGGTCGAGGCACGAAGCCGAGGAATGCAGATGCTGAGGAAGTGAAGTGCGGAGTTATCCATCACAAGAGCGGCACATTAGAAGTCGCTAGCCATTTGGAGACGCTTGAGCATCACCGAAAGTTTTTGATCGCTCAGCGGAACTATGCTGAGAAATACGGACTTGAAGAAGCGTTTGGGATCGAGAAGATTGCGAGATGAGTGTCACCTTCATCGTTCCGACAGTCGGTAGAGCGTCATTAGCGAAGACACTACAATCGATTGAAACGTATCCCGGTGACGAGATTCTGATGGTCAGCAATTGCTTCAGAGTCAACGATCCACGAGTGAGCTATGTCGATTGTGAGCCCGGTAAGGATTGGGGGCACACAGAGCGGAATATCGCGACTCCTCATGCGAAGGGTCAGTACATTGCGCATATTGACGATGACGATGTATACGTTCCGGGAACTCGCAAATTGATGCAGAGTGTTATCGATTGGACACCGGGCCGTCCGGCGATTTTCAGGATGCGATTCCCAAACGGCATCACGTTGTGGGCTGACAGAGAAATTCGATGCGGAAATGTTGGGACACCGATGTTCTTTCTTCCGAACGAGCAAGAGAAGTTCGGGAAGTGGGAGTCGTTTGTCGGAGGTGACTGCAAGTTTTTAGAAACGTCTGCGTGGAAACCGGAAGAATATATTTGGCGTCCTGAGATCATTGCGCTCTTGGGACACAATACGTGATCGTTGAAGGGATCCAGTGTGCCGATGTGGTCAACGTCGGTGGTTCGAGGGTTCGCCAAATATCTGGTGGTGTCTTATTTGTGGTGGATGTCCGGAGGATGTTGATGGCGAGAATGAGATGCTTCGTCTTACTGGTATATGGCGAATGCTCTTAACGGTGGAAGATGAGCGCAACAAGTATTCAGATCACAATATAGTAAGTCTTTAGCGTGGGGCTAAAAGTTATGAAGAAAGTATTGTTTGTCGGAGATAGTCCGGAAGTACCGAGTGGTTTCGGCCGCGCGACGCGCGAAATTCTCAGTCGTGTGCATCCTCGTTACGATGTGACTGTGCTTGGTATCAATCATCGCGGAGATCCGGCGACGGTTCCATATCCTGTCTACACGGCAGCGGCTGGTGGCGATGCGTTTGGTGTGGGCCGATTGCTGTGGATGTGCGATGTCGTACAGCCGGACGTGATTGTCATTCAACAGGACGGGTGGTACTTCCCTTACTACTTCAATGCGTTGCGCAAGAAGAAGGCGAACCACGAGTACGAGTCACCCACGGCAGCGGCGATTCCCGTGATTGGGGCTATCGCGGTGGATGGGAAGAACTTCACCGGCAGTTGGATCGAAGATCTGCATCTCGCGGTGTTTTGGACGGACTTTGCAGAATCCGAAGCACGGCAGGGTGGCTACACTGGAGCCGCGAAGGTGATTCCACTCGGCGTTGATACAGACGTGTTTTATCCAGTCGCGCGTGAAGGTGCGATGGATCGTCAGAAGGTCGGCGTGTTGAAGGACAAGTTTATTATTGGCAACGTGAATCGCAATCAACCACGGAAACGATGGGACTTGACGATCAAGTACTTCGCAGAGTGGGTCCATGCGTTTCGCGTGAAGGATGCGCGATTGTTCCTGCACTCCGCGCCGACTGGCGATTGCAGCCTCAACATCGAGAGTCTCTGCCGATATTACGGAGTGCTCGATAAGGTCGTCATCTACGTTCCCGAACCGTTCTACGGGAAAGCCGATGAAGACATGCGAGACGTGTATAACTGCTTCGATGTGCTCATCTCGACGACGCAAGGTGAAGGGATGGGACTTACGGCGATGGAGGCAATGGCGTGTGGTGTGCCGTGTATCCTCCCGGATTGGTCTGCGCTCGGAGAGTGGGCGCGTGGGGCTGCGATGCTGATTCCGTGCACGTCTACGGCTCCTCAGTCGTTTTCTCCGAGTGTCAATGTGATCGGTGGCGTGGCAGATGAGAAGATGTTCATCGCTGCGTTAGAGAAAATGTATCGCGAGAAAGACCACAGAAAAGTAGTTGCAGACTACGGACTTGCGCGTATGTCCGAAGATCGCTATCGATGGTCGAACATCGGTGATCGATGGATCGAGACATTAGACGAATTGTTTGCCGAAAAGACTGAGACACCAACGGAGATTTGGCAAGACTTGAAGGCGAAGGAGGTTGCAGTCTGATGAAAGGCACGTCTCAGATGGTTGCGCGATTGAAGACGTTAGCGAGGCGGTTCCCCGATCACGTCGCTGCGGCACTCTATCAAGAGGCGCAGATTGAAGTGACGGAGATGAAAAAGCGTACGCCTGTGGATACGAGGCCGAACCAATTCTATCCATATGCGAAGGCTCCTCATCCCGGTCAGCTTCGCAACTCGATTCATGCGGAGGAACCAGAGAGACGTGGACGGTCGATTTCTGTGACCATCGCCACAGGTGCAGAAGCACCATACGCGATCTTCGTGCACGAGAATCCGGACGCTTTCCATCCGGTCGGTCAATGGAAATTCATGGAATCGGTGTTGAACGAAAGTCGTGCATTCATGGCTCAGAGACTTGCAGATCGTGTTGATTTGAACAAGGTGAAACTCTGATGTGGAAATGGATTATCTGTCTGACGTGTAGAGTACGGTTTTTTCGTGTCGATTGTGATGTTCCTGACGACAACCGTTGCTGGGAGTGTCAACGATAATGTTTCTCGACGAGATCGCCAACAGACTTGTGGCTCAAGGAGTCGGCACAAAAGGCTCTAATATCTTCCTCGGGCCTCGTGCCATTATTCCACCAGGAGATGGACCCTATCTGTCGTTGACAGCGACAGGTGGGACTGCTCCAACTCGTATTCATAATAAGGATACGGCGAATACTCAAAGACCGACGGCACAGATTGCTGTACGAGCGAAGAAATATAATATCGCTCTTGCGATGGCAAATGCCGCATACATTGCACTCGACGGAGTGTACAACACGGCGTTGAGTGGCACATTTTATCAAAGCATTACGGCTCGACAAGAACCAACTGACACTATGGGACTTGATGCTCTTGAACGTGTGTTGATCGTATTCAACATTGAAGCAGAGAAAGAACCGTCAGTATGAATGGCATGGCTAACACAACTAGCGTGGGGCTACCAATGTTAGACAAACGGATAGAGAAGCAACCCTCCTGAGGTAATTTAGCCTCAACGGTCGCACTCTCTTATAAAGGAGAAAGCGCATGCCACTCAGCGGACATGGAGCACATATCTATCGTGCTCCAATCGCCACGCCGACCACGTTCACGGAGATCGCAGAGGTTGGCGACATCACCATGCCAGGTTTTGATCACAACGAGTTCGATGCGTTGGATCATAACAAGAACATTGATGCCTACGTTCTAGGCGTCCTACGGAGGGATTTGTTCACGATCAAGATGAACTTCCTGCCCTCCGATGGTACACACGATCACCTCACCGGGTTGATCAAGGCGGCGACGACGAATCCGGTTCCTGTTGACGGATTCCGGATGGTCTTTCCGGATCTGGTCAACACATGGACCGCGAGCGGACAGGTGAAGTCTGTCAACAATATCGTGCTCCCTGTGGATGGACTCTCTACGGCAGACGTCAGCATTCGATTCTCGGGTCGTATGGTGATCAACAACGTTTTGATCGGCGTGTAGTTTTAGATAGGAGTCTAGAGTCAAACGAACGCTTCCACGCAGTGGGTTTCTGGACAGGTCAGACTTTGACTTCTAGACCCCGTGGGGGAATTTTACCACAGATTAAGCAATTGTAATCTGTGTCTTCTGTCCCACGCAGCGTGACGTGCTCCCTCTGCTAGTCTCAGGGCGCGTCATGTAAGAGGAGACTAGCACTAATCTGTGTGGGGAAGATTTGTATCCTGAGGTAATTTCGCCTCATGATTGTTCTCTTATAAAGGGGAACGATATGACGACAGAAGTAGAACAGATTTATGGTTCGGTTGACGAAATGGTTTCCGACGGTGCGAGTGAGGTCGAGTATGCCGTAATCGATGGCTTCAAGCCCGGTAAGAAGATTCGGATCGGTTCGGTCAATGCTGGAGACATGATCGAATGGTCCGAAGCGAACGAGGGAGAAGCAAAGCGTACGGCTGGTCTTCGTCTGATCCAGAAGAGTCTCGTTGATAAAGACGGGAAGAGGATTGGACAGCCCACAGATCTCCAGAAGCTCCGAACGATGCGCCATAACATCACGGAACGGATTGTTAAAGAGATCCTGAAGTTGAATGGCATGAACGTGAAGCAGGACGCCGAAGCAAAAAAAGACTGAAGAGATCACCACGGCGTCTCTTTGCGCATAAGTTAGCGGTGAGGCTCGGGAAGGTCAACGTAGAGCGGGACATTCTCCGAGCTATCACCGCTAAACAGTTCCGTGGGTGGGAGCACTTCGATGAACTGTATCCAATGATTGGTGAAGACAGAACAGATTATCGAATCGCATCGATAGTTCAGATTCTTTATAACATCAATCGTGGGAAGGATCAGAAAGCCCTCCCGATCTCAGATTTCGTGCTGAAGTTCGATGGGGACGATGAGAAGAAGAGACAGAAGCAGACGGCAGATCAGCAATTTAGGATTATGCAACTGTGGGCAGCGGCGATGGCGAGTGACGGACCTGCTGTGCCAAAAGTGATTGAAGTAGGTTCGCAAGAGCAAGACGCGCTCGATAAGGCGCGTGCCGCCATGAAGACTCCGTAGAGGGCCTCGATGGACATAGGGACGCTTACCGGCCATATTCAGTTAGAAGATCAACTGTCTAGTCAGTTGTCTGTACTGACGTACAGAGTTCAGCAATTTGCAGACTCGTTTGATGGGATGGTCGGAGTCGTCTTAGGTGGATCTATCGTTATCGTCGGCGCGATTGGTGCGATGATCGGAGCGATTGTTACTCTTGGGATGAAGGGGTCTACGATCCTTGGGGTGGAACAGGCATTCGATACGTTCGCACAAACTGTAGGGTCTACGGGCGCTACGATGTTCAATGCGTTGAACGAAGGTCTGCGCGGGACAGTGGATTCGATGCAGTTGATGCAATCCACTACGAAGCTCTTGTCTTCAGGTATCAAAGTCTCTGCCGCTGATATGAATGTCATGGCGAAGACGGCTCGTGAGATGGCGAAGGCCACAGGCACGGATGCGGCGACGTCGTTGAGCCAACTGAGTACGGCTGTTCAGCAGGGCAATACTCGGATGCTGCGGCGTATCGGGATCACTGTTGATCTCGTAAAGGCTGAAAAAGATTTTGCGGCCAGCATCGGTACGACGCGAGAGCAGTTGAATCAAGCTGGTATCCAACAGGCGCGAGCGAATGCCATCATGCAGGCATTTAGGGATCGTCTGGAAAAGACCGGAGAATCCGCTTTATCATTCAAGGAACAGATTCAACAGGCGAATGTGGCGATGGGCAATTGGTTCGATGATCTCTCGAAGGGGGTCGCGAAGTCTTTTGCAGTCAGTAACGCGTTTGCCACGATCAAGGATTCGTTTACAGAGACGTTCGGAGGAACGGCACAAACGCTTCAAGAAAGTATTTTGCGATGGATCGATGATTTTGCGAATGCCGTGGCTCGTGTAGGGCCAATCGTTATACAGGCATTTGGCACAATCAAAAATTGGGTAGTTCAAGTTTGGAATGAACTCGCGGCCTTTAATGATCGCTATCAGATCACCAATAATCTAATTTCCGGTGCGAAGTTCGCATGGAATGCCTTGCAGTTCGCTTTTCAGCTTGTTAAGACTGCCGTTCAAGAAGTCATTGCGGCATGGCAGTCGATGCCTGAATGGTTGCAACGCATTACACAGACGGCGCTGACTGCCTCATTGGCTGTTGGAGCATTTAGTGTTGGTGTAGCAGGTGTAGCGGCTCCTGTGGCTGCACTCGTATCGAAACTCGATCTTGTCATCAATATTTTTGGTAATCTGTCGGGTGCAATTTTCTCTACGTTTGGTTTGCTGGATCGATTCGGTATAGCTGCAAAAACATCAGCCGCTGCTACGACAGCATCGACAGCCGCTACATACGGATGGGTAACAGCACTATCCGTGTTTCACACTACTTCAACGAGAGCAACAGCGGTCACGACAGGGTTGACGTTTGCTACGGCTGCACAAGCCAACGTTTATAATGCTGTGGCGACGGCGGCAGCATTCTGGCAAACGATTGTCGTTACCTTGACTGCGCGTCTCGCGATGTTGAGTGTCGTGACTACATCGGCTACTGCGATTAACAAGGTGGTCACGGCATCATACGGAGCGATGGCCGCAGCGATGACTTATGTCAACAGTACGGCCCTTGTGATGGGGGTTCGTATGACATTGGCAGGTATCACGACAACCGTTGCAGGCAGAGCCGCTGGTGTTGCAGGAGTGGCGTGGCTCGGGCTTGGCACGGCGATCCTCGCCGTACAGTATGCGCTTATTCCTTTGGCGATTATTTGGGGCGCATGGGAATTTGGCAAATGGATCGCCGGATTCGATAGTGTAAAAAAAGGTTTGCTCTCTGTTCTTCAGTATCTCCCATTGGTAGGAGAGCAGGCGCGACGTGCGAAGCAAGCGATGGATGAATTTCGCGTGTCCGCCGCTGAGTGGGAAGAGATTAAACCATCTGCCGGATGGAGAAGTTTCGATCCTATCGTGGCTGCGCTAGAAGATCGCATGGTTGCGGTTGGGAAACAGGCCGGGATGACGTCTGATCAGATTGATCAATTCGTCAGAACGTCTGTTGAACGGTTGAGAGATCTGAAGGATAACGGCACGTCGGCTGTAGGTGCGCTATCTGCTCAACTGATGGCGTTGCAATCTGTGAGTGGGATCGCCCCGCAGGTATTTTCGAGGATGGCTGACGAAGCTCGCCGTCTTGAAAAAGAAGGCGCGAAGCTGCCAGATAATTTGAAGCAGTTGATTACATTACTACCTGCTGTGGGACTTGCGGCTACGCAAACAGGAGACGGATTTATCAAAGGCAGCACAGCGGCTGAAGACTTCTCGAAGAAGATCGCGGATCTCAAGAAGTCATTTGCTAACGTTGCTTCGGGGTTCACTGATGACGCTGCGTTCACGAAGGCGTTTGAAGGACTTTCACCGAGTCAGCGTGCGAATCCCGAGGTGCAGGCGCAACTCGTTCCGAATATCGACAAGTTGATTGCTGGTCATAAAGATCTCGTGTCAGGAATGCAAGACGTGCGATTCGCGACACAGCAAGCACAGATCGCGCTCGCGGCGAAAGACAAGGTAGTACTTGAAGCATATAATTTGACACTAAGTCAGATCGATGGGTTGAAGAGACTCGGGCTCTCAGAGACAGAGATCGCTGGAAACTATGACGTCTCTACGGCTGCACTTCAGAAGCGTATCGCGGTACTACAAGAAGCTGCACAGTTAGAGCAGAACAATCAGTCGTTCATGGCTGCGTATCTGGCGCAAGAGGAAAAGGCACGAGAGCGCATTACGCAGGAACAACTCGCTGGTAATCGTGCTGTGCAGTCTGCGAAAGAAAAACTCGATGACTATGTCATGCAGAGCACAGCGAGCACCACAGATTATCAAATCAAGCAGATCCGCGAAAGAGCCACAGCGGAGATGGTTGCAATGGCCAGCACGAAGGCCACTGAGAAACAGAAACAAGAGTTCTATACACTAACCGCGGATCTTGCGGAGAAACAAATCAGTCGTATTGGTGTCAATTACGATCAGATGGTTGCTGTTAGTAAGCGAACACTGTTTGATCAAGCAGCAAGAGCACGTGAAACTTACGAGCGTATGGCTCGAGATCCGGAGAATTATAGTAAGAAGACTATTGAGCAGTTCCGTAAGATTGCAGACGCCGCAGAGCGAGAGTTTCTTGGCATCAAGACGATGTCTGAGAAAGTCTATAGTGCAATGGGAGATGTGGCTGAAATTCTCGATGCAATTCCTGGCAAGTTTGCTGAAATCGGTGCGATGGCTGCGAGAGCAGGTCAAGCCATTATGGAAAATCTTGCTGAGGGTGATTGGATCGGGGCGCTTATCGCAGGGGCAACAGCCGCAGTTGGGATCTTCACGAAACTCTTCGGTGGTGTCTCAAAAGAAGTGCAAGAGGCCAGAGACGAAGTAGACAAGTTTGGTGAAGGATTATCAAACACGCTCACGGAAGCTCAGAAGCTCGAAGCCGGTGGCGTGAAATGGAAAGAGACAGTCATCGCTGTTCGTGATGCTTACTTGTTGGTAGGTAAGACCGTATCTGAAGCTGAGAGAGTTGTTACCGCACTCTGGGATACGAGTAACCCTGCACGGTCATTGGCCGCACGTAAAGAGATCGAGATCAACATGGCGTTGGCGAAGAACGTCACCGCTGTGCGAAGCCTCGTGCAAGAGTATCTTGGAGCCGGACGAACGATTCCTGCGGCACTTCAAGCTGGTATCGACAAATTAGTCAGAATGGGACAACTCACCGCAGAGAATGCGACTGCGATTCTTGGACTGCAACAGACGAGCGTGCCTGCTTTCGCAGATGTTCAAGCCGCAGCCGAACGTTACGGTATCGTCGTAGAGACACTCGGCAATCAGGTGCAGGGTCTGAAGATTACAGAGATTGCCAATCAGGTTGTATCTGATTGGGAGTTGATGGAGTTGGCAGGCGCTGACATGAACGTCGTGATGGAGGGAATGCAAGACGAGATACTCGAACTTATCACGAACGCGCAGAAGTTCGGCACCGCACTCCCCGCGGCGATGAAGCCGATCATCGAGCGAATGGACACGGCTGGATACTTCACCGATGAGTTTGGAAATAAGTTGGTGGATGTGTCGCAATTGACGTTCGCTGAAACGCTCGAAGAGAAGATTCAGAGAATCGTTGATGCGATGATTCTTCTGGCCGACGTTATCACGGACAAGGTTGGTGGGGCGCTCGACAACATCGGCAACAAAACTGTCTCGCCTCGTATTGCTCCACGGTATGAGGGGCCATCACAACCTTCTGAACCTTCTGAAACAGAAGATCCGATCTATGCTGCTGGCGGACGAGCAGCCGCGCGTGTGATTAATTTCAGCCCACGAGGATCGGATACGATTCCGGCGATGATCACTCCCGGAGAGAAGATCGTGCCTCGTCATGAAGCGGATCAACAGGCTGGAGGAGGCACGGCGATCATCGAGGTAGAAGGACGAACGCTGGCAACAGTCCTTGTGCCTTCCATGCGCAAGGAAGTCAAGCGTTACAAACTGGCGAGACGATAGATGCCACTTACAGCAACAATCAACGGCATTGAAGTCGGGTGGTTAACAGCTACCCTTGATATCAATAAGACCACGGCTGGACCTCATACTGGCAGGGTGACAATCCAGTCTGTTTCAGGTGCAGCCGTACCTATAAGGGATCAGGAGATCATCATCTATAACGGCGCGACGCGAGTCTTCGGTGGGCTCGTGCAAGGTGTGCCGGTGCGCGGTAGTACGGGAGATGAGCCAACGCCATACGTTAACTATGAAACTGAGTTCATAGACTTCAGTTCGTATGCTGACAGACAGTTTGTGGTGAATGGGGGATTCGTCGAGGGTACATCCCTCGTATCAACAGCGTTGCCAGCGCTCATGGGGCATTTATCTCCCTATGGTGTGACGTTGGACACGTCTGGTATTCCGGGAGGTGTGCTGTTGCCCCACCTTCCGTATGACGTGCGTTCGATTCGTTCGATTCTCGATGAAATTGGAGCGATTGTCACCGGCGGACCACTCGCGTGGGGGATCGACTACTCCAAAGTGCTGTCCATGTACGTACCGGGAACGGTGGCGGCACCGTTTAATATCACGGACGGAGAGAACGCCGACGGTGATATCTGGTCTGAGCCTGCGAACACAGATCCGGCGAACTACATCATCGGCAGGCTTGGTAGCGGCACGCGAGAGATCATCGATACGTTTACCGGAGACGGAAGCACGACAGCGTTTCCCATCAATTACTTCCCGCTCATCGCGCATCGCGGGATTGTCAATCAAGGAGGGACAGTCGTCTCTGGAGTTATCGTGGGCGGCTTCTACGAAACGTTCAGCATCGGCGGTGGAGGCACATGGGACTACGATCCTACGACGGGGATCATCACGCGATCCTCTGCTTTAGCTAACGGTGTGGAGGCGCACTTTCAGTACACCGCGCAATTTCCAATCACCGTCATTGCCGATGGCGCTGTGAGTCCCGTCAAGCAACACGTCGTAGACTTCCTCGACATCTTCGACAGAGCAACCGGCCAGCTAGCCGTGAACAGCGTCCTCAACGGGATGATGGATGACCCGTTGCTCGTGCACTATCGCACGAGAGTGCATGGCTTAGAACCGGGGATGTTTCAATCGGTTTCCTCTTCGAAGCGTGGGATTTCCATCGTAGGCTACATTCAAGAGATTAACATGCGGCACGTCGAGGGTGATAACTACATCTACGACGTGACAGTCCTCGAAGGGTTCGGACTCCAGAATACATGGAGAGACATCTACAAAGAATGGTCGGACATAGGAGGTGGAGGCAGCACTGTTAGTCCGGCAACAGTCACACCTCCAACCGGCGGAGGAGCCCCCGGATTACCGCTTAACTCTGTGCAGTTCAATCGATCCGGAACTTTCGGAGGAGATGCCGGATTCACATATGATGAAACTACTGACTGCATCATTAGTGGAGTAGGGAACACAATCACGGCCGCAAATCCGTCTGCGTGTCAGGTCTTTGGTACTAACAATCATATTGTTGATCCGTAATGGCTTGTAAGCAAATTTTCATCGGAAGACTTACAAGTCCTAACTCTAATGCGGATCGTTACATTGGTCCGACATTCGCTAAGTATGAGTGGACAGCCACCCTCGTCGGGGCTCCTTGGCAGGTTGATGGCGCATTCAATAATCTCGCGATTGAACTGCTCTCCGCCCCCGGAGCGGGAAACTCACTCGCGTTTACGCTTGTCAAGAACGGGTCCGATACAGCGCTTACGGTTACAATTTCCGACTCCTCAACAACCGGGACAAGTAGTTCAAGTGTATCTGTTGTCGCTGGTGATTTACTCTACTGGCGAGTTACTCCGACTAGTCTTCCTACCGTCTCGAATGTTCGTGCAAGTGTGGAGTTCAACGGAACAACAGCTAACGAATCTGGATATGCGTCACTTATCGACATTAACACCACACAGACATGGCGCGGTTCTGTGTTCATGGCGGGGCAGTGGAACACGAGTAACGTTGGTGTCGGGGCATTTGAAGTCGTTGGTGCAGCGGGGAATATCACAGAATTATCTTACGTTTTAAGTACGGCTCCGGGTAGCACAGACTCCTATGAGTTTGTGATGTACAAGAACGGGACGAAGCAGGATGGGGCCGGTGGAACAACAGATACTCGAACCACGATCACTGGATCAGCAACAACCGGATCGTGGACAGGGAGTCTAGCTGTTTCTCCTGGCGATCTTGTAATTCTTGAAGCGATACCAACCGGTGGACCAGTTAGTTCTACTGTAGGCTACGCTTCAAAGTTCGTTGCGACGACAGATGGTGAATCGCAGTTCTGTGCGACAGTCTTTACCAATCTTCCGACATCCGGCGGTCCATATTACGCAAAGCCTCACTGGTCAGGAACAGGATGGACGACAACCGAAGCCGATCATACGACAGCGAGTGGCTCGACGAACACAGTTCTGCTCAAGAACATGCGTGTGCGTCTCGGATCTACTGTTGCTATCGGGCCGGTTAATTTCGCACTCCGTGCGAATGGTGCGGATGCTGGTCCGACTATCACACTCACGAGTGGCCAACAGACGGGATCCGATTTATCAAACACTCATATTTTAGCCCTCGCTGATCTTATCGCGTTCAGGTATACGCCAACAGCCTCTCCCGGAGGAGCCACGATTGCCGGGATCGGCATGGTGATGTTCGCGACAGCGGCTCCGCCTCCGATTGAGAACGTGGCGATCTTCGGCTCGAACACGACTGTCAAATATAGCAACGTTGTAGCATTCGGGATGGACGGTGCGACGAACGTTTGTCTTGAGACAGGCCGCGTGCAAATCTATGGCAACCTCGGGATCAGCAACGGTTATATCGGGTTGATGCCCATTGCCGAGCCGACACCTCCAACTGGTGAAGCTGCCATCTACATCGACATTGCAGACGGGGACTTGAAAATCAAGTTCGCCAATGGGACCGTTGATGTGATCGCCACGAACTAATGGCTATTCCATACACGCAAGATTGGGCGGCGGGAAATTCGACGTTTACGTCGATGGATAACTACGACCGGACCACGAATGGTCCGGACGCACTTTATCCAGAAGTGAACAAGGCTGATGGTGTCACCGTTGTCGGTGGCGTGCTTGATTGGAACACCACGTACAGTGATTATCAAGATCTGTCACTGTGGCTCCGGGGAATGGGCAGTCTCAGTGGTGGGGGCGCTGGAGGATATGCGGGCTCTGGATTTTGGAATGGGGCTGTTGGCCATGTTGAGTGCACGTACATTCCCAACGCAACATCACTCGCGGACATTAGTTATGCACCTCTCATTTGGCTGATCTCACCCAGCGCGACTTCCCTCCTCGGGCTGTACTGGGACTCTGTGTCTGGGGACTATGAGATTGAGCGCAACACGGAATCTGGTTATGCATTAAATGCGTTTTCAGGTCCTACCCCAACTGATGGTGTTCCACTAACGATTCGCATCGAGTGGCGTTGCGGAACGTATCCTGGAGTAGTCCCAACAGATCATGATGCTGATGGTTATCTTCGAGTCTACATCAACGGAGTGTTGGAATATGACGAGTCGAACATTGCGCTCTACTTAACCTTCAGCAGTAGCCCGGTTGATCTCGTTGACGGCGTAGCATTCGGGTTCCTCGGATTTCTTGGAAGTATAGATGACATCTCGATTAGTGATGCCGCTCCGGTATTAGAGAACATCACGATCTTTGGATCGAACACCACAACCAAAGCATCGAATGTTGTAGCCTTCGGCATGGACGGAGCAACGAATGTTGTCGAAGAAGAGGGTCGCGTACAGGTCTATGGAAATGCGGCCGTTAGTAATGGGTTTATCGGTCCTATGCCGATCTCCGCACCAACACCACCAACCGGAGAAGCGGCGATTTACATCGATAGTGCAGATGGCGATCTAAAAATCAAGTTCGCTAACGGGTCGGTTGTAACACTCGCTAATAATTAGGAGAGACGATGAACATCCAGAATCTATCAAGTGAAGAACTTTCTTGGGTGAGATCAGTATTCCTCGCTGGCTTCGAGGCCGGAGGGAGAGACGCACGCACACATCCTGATGCTCACGATCCGTGGACTGGAAGATATGGTGAGCGATCAGAGCTTGAGTTCAGAAACTGGTTGGAGACGGCTGAACGCCGCATGGTGCATGTCGCGTGAGACTCCGTCTTGAAGAACTCGTTGAACTCACCCCTCGCATCCATCACGTCTATTTAGAGTCGTTCCAGTACGTAGAAGACACGCTATCACGATTCGAGATCGACAATGATAATCGGTGGCGCCACTTTTTCGCACAAACGTTGCATGAGAGCGGTGGTTACACGACATTGATAGAAAATCTCTCGTACAGTGCTGAGAGGCTCGTGCAAGTCTGGCCGAAAAGGTTTCCGACCGTCGCACAAGCGATGCCTTACTCACGCAACCCTCGTGCGTTAGCGAATAAAGTGTATGGAGGCCGACTCGGCAACATGAACGCAGAAGATGGATGGGTGTTCCGTGGTCGAGGCTTTTTGCAGATCACCGGGCGCAACAACTACCAGCGTGTCTCGGATCTACTTGGCCGTGACTTCGTCAGACGTCCTGATGATTCGTTGCTGCCTACGACTGTGTTATCTGTAGCTGCGGCGATCTGGAGGGATCTGGGAGCGAATGAAGCGGCAGATACCGATGATATTGTTGAAGTAACAAAGAGAATCAACGGAGGCACACACGGGCTCCCTGATCGGACTGCGTGGCTACTCAAAGTTAACTCGTTTCTGGCATAGAAGGACGCCATGAGAACACTAGATTTCCCCGGAGGTTGGTACAACTGGGCACTGCCGAGCGGTGAGTATGTTGTCTTGATTACCAACATTCACTTTCAAACTCATCAAGGTGTCGTGCCTCTCGATATAGAGAATGCGTTGTTCACGACATGTACGAATAAACTCGGCTTTCGATTCGCTGGACAGGCGCATCACTCCCTGCGTGGGACGCTGGAATGGAACGGGAGTTGGAGAGTCGCGGGTCCGAGTTTTAGTGTCAATCCTCAGATCTACGACAATAACGGCGCTCTACGTATTGCGACAGGAAGTCATCAGGGCTATCGCTTCGTCCGTCCGGATAACTCACTCGCGACTGGAGACGAGACGATCTACGATCCTGTGAAACAACTCCATGAATGGACACAGCACGGCGATCTGACCATCGGGTTCCACGATGAAACGCTGTCTATCTGGGCCGACGATGAAGGCAGGCGTCGGATTATCACTCGTGGATGGATCGGGTCCAATACCGCGCACCTCAATCGTGATGGCGATAAATGTGTCGTGAGTTGGCAGAACCAGACAGAGAACAAAGTCTACATCGTGTGGTTCGACCGGAACGAGATCGATCAATTCGAACTTGAAGAACCGCTGCCACAACCGGAGGCCCCACGTTGCACGATCACGCGATTTCCAACTACCGTTGAATTCGGTCAACCCGCACTCTGTATGGCTGCGTATGCGGGTGGTTTGGCTACCGAAGCGCGGTGGCTATATCGTGCGCTTGGTGAAGTGATTTGGGTCACCGATGTCGTACAAGTACCTCCAAAGTTGGAGCACGAATACCACTTCATCGACGCGGGTCAATACGATATCAGTCTGATGGTCGTAGGTCCTGGAGGGTCTGACTCTACGACGAGTACACGACGGATCACGGTGAAGGAGAAAGACATGCCTGAAGAACCTGCCAAGAGGCTGCAAGTCGCGTTCGGCCCAAATCTTGGCTCGCTCGATCTGCCTCAGTTGTTTACTGAGAGTAATCTCTGGCAATGGAGTTTTGATCGTATCAGTGCCTTTCAGCTTTACGTCGGACACATCATCGAACCCGGATCGAGTTTTGTTAATCCGAATACATGGCAGGTGCTTGTTGACTCGGGGCTTTTCCGCAAACTGCGTGAGACGGACGTCTTACTCGAATTGCAGATGGGTGGAGAATCTGCCGATCAGGTGGGTGAATGCGTCGATAAGATCGCGGAAGTAGGAGGTGCGCTTGGAGCCCTCTGCTTCGATCATTCATTTATCGAAGTCTCGCCAGAGAAGTTTGCCGAACGCCGGAAACAGATCAAGGAGCGATGGCCGACGATGCTTGTCGGTGCCTACGCGCCTTTCCCTACAAAGAACGCTGAGCAGATCAGGCAACAACTTGTCGAGTGGGATCGGCACGGTGGAAGACCAGACTTCCTACGGATGGATATCGACTACAACCAGCGCAACACGTATACCTCCGCTGCGCACAATAAAATCAAACTCGATTGCAAGGACCGTGGGATCGCACTTCAAGTGACGATCAACGCCAAAGAACACATCACCGATGCCGAGTGGGTCACGCAAGGGAAGGCGTGGTTTGATAAAGCCCACGGCCTTGGCTTCGATGCCTACATGGTGCAAAGTTGGGCATCAACGCCAAGCAATGAGCAACGGACGCTACCGCACAACTTACCTGAATCGGATGCGTCATCTCATACCCATCTTGTACGGTACTGCCTTGAGAGGTTCACGTCATGAAGCGATACCTAACTGCTCTACTGCTCGTGCTGCTCGCGGGGTGTGGAACGAACCCACCACCGAACCCGAACCCGGATCCCAAACCCGATCCTGGCGCAGCCTTTCAGTTCACCGTCGTCACAAAAGACGAAACAGGAAAGCCTGTCGCTGCGGCGATTGTCAATGTCAACGCACAGACCACGCGCACGAACAGCAATGGCTTCGGTGAGCTAAAACTCCTGAAGGGTTCCTATTCTGTCACCGCGACGGCTGACGGGTATCGACCTGCGGAGATCCTCTCACTGAGTGTGGAGCGGAACATTCATCGTGACATGGTGCTCGCACGGGATGTCGTGCCGATGACCAAGCTCAACGTCGAGGGCCGATTCTATGTCAATGGCCAAGGCACCTACCGGCCCCGGTGGACCTCGGGACTGGCCCTGCTGTCTAGACCTCCCCCGGACAGAACAGCCTTCCTAGACGAAGCCAAGGCCCTAGGATTTGATGGTGTGAGGGTCTTTGCCGGGGACCTTGGGTGGGCCGGTCAGACCCCGGCCTCGGCCTTGGCCAATATCCCAGCGCTCCTCGGGGAAGTGCACTCGCGTGGGATGTACACCTACCTTGTAGCGATTACCGGAAGTGCGAGTGGCTACAACGTCGAACAATACCTCCATCAAGTCGCAGTGGAGTGTGTCAAGGTTGTCTCGTGCGTCCTCGAAGTCGCCAACGAGATCGGTCACAGTTCTCAGTCCTCCCTCGTCAACGATCCCCGACAACTCGAATCGATTGCCAAGCGAGTAGTTCCCTCGGAACTGACGTATGCGCTTGGCGCGATGCTTGGTCAAGACGAAGTGGATCAGAATGGGATCTACCCACCGAATGGGAGTGCGACGGTTAATACCGCACATCTTGATCGTGGCCGCACGCCGTGGCCGGAGATGATTCGTCGTGTGCGTGAGATTGCTGGTATCAGTGAGAACACGAACAAGCCTGCGATGAGTGGAGAACCGATTGGTGCCGCGGAAGTAGATTCTCCCGGTCGTCGCAGTGCAGATCCTGATCTCTTCTTTACCTACGGTGCGCTCTGTCGCATGTTTGAGGTCGGGTGTGTCTTCCACAGTGAAGATGGATTGCAAGGTCGTCTTCTTGGACCGATCCAGAAAGAGTGCGCCAAACAGTTCATCGAAGGATGGAAAGCTGTGGCTACGGATGCACGTCTCACCTATCAAAACACCGGATGGGCCGGACCTGATGCGCCGATTGCCGCGATGTCCGGAGCTACCCGCACGTACTCAGGAATCAACATCAACGATGGGTATACGGTTGTTGTCGGGGATGAAGGCGTACAGATTCAATGGAAAAATGGGTGGGCTCCAGTGGGAGAACCTGTTCGACGTGACGGTGCACAGGTGATTCACATTCGCAGGTGATCTATGCCGAAGAAGGTTGTTCGTCGGCGTGTGCGTCGTAAACTTGATAGAAGACGAAGTGATAAATGGCTTGCTCCGATGAGACTCGGAGGAGTACGCGCCGTCATTCAGATTGTGGTGTTATTGACACTACTGCACTTCAATGCCACGCACTTCGACAGCGGTGAAGTCAAGACATTAGCAGGAGCGAGCCTCGTGACTGTAGTGTTAGAAGCTATCGGGTTCAGAAGACAATCGACATAAGGAGGATAGAGATGACATGGTTGTGGGACAAGGTACAATCGGAGCCGAACACGCTCTCAGAGCTTGTGCGGCAGTTCATGTACTTGCTGCTGGGATTCGAGATTATCAAGTGGACAGACGCACAACAGGGACTGGTTCTTGCGTTCGTCTCCGGGTTGCTGACGTTCATCGTTCGTCGGAGGGTTATACCAACCACCACAATCGAGCAGGCTGGACAATCTGTCAGTCAGATCAAGAGAGATGCGGCACAAGGAGAAATGCAGAAAGAAGCCTCTAAGACGCAAGTAGAAGCTACGCGTCAACAGATCGAAGCGACGCGTCAACAGGATGAAGCGGATCATTCAAAGGAACAGCGATGAAAAAGATGCTTATCGTTCTCTTCGCGTTGGTCGTGACGGCGTGTGCGAGCAATGCTCCGCCGAGTCTCACGCCAGCGGGTGTGAAAATCTGGCAGGCGAACGAAGCTGTCATTGCTCTCGGCACGATGCAGCGTGCGGCGATTGGACTCAATGATATAGAAGTCTGTCAACCGGAGCCTTGCCGTCCACTACTCTCCGACGCGAACACAAGGAAGGTAATCGACGGAGTGGAAGTGGGGGTCAAGACCATCACCGCCGTACCGTCTGGGTGGCAGATCGCTGCTAGCACCGCGTTGAAAGAGGTGAGTGACAATCTCGACGCGGCAGGAAAGGTGAAGTTCGGACCGTACATCGAGGCTGCGAGAACTATTCTCGCTGCCCTCCCCACCACTACGCCGGTTAAGTAGGAGAAGCAGATGCCGCCAGAACTCATCGCACAGATCCTCTCGTTCGCCTCGCCCATCATCGCAGGGCTGATGCGGCAGTACTTCGACCGTACGGGACGTCTCCCCACGGATGAGGAGATGCAAGCCGAGCTTACGCGGAACGCTGCACAGGTACTGGCAGACGGTGCAGCGTGGAAGGCGGAACATCCGGAGGATAACTAAGAGGTCAAGGCGACTGAACCTGTCCGATACGATCTAGATGGGACTCTCTGTTTATTCACTGCGGAGATGCTAGACACGTCAGATGGGATTGCCCGCTTAGTCGCTGAGACACCCCGAGGATCAATTCCGATCCTCGGGGTTTTTTTATTCTGTGCGTTCGCCAAATCGTGGCAGAACATCCGGCACCGGAGCACGCGATCTAAAGCATGCTGCCTTGAGCGCGAGTTTCGGATCTCCTCCGTTGGACTCGATCTGTTCGAGTAGATCGGCGATGATGTCGAAGCACGATTCGCCCATCTCGTGAGCGTCTCCAAGATTTTCGATGGTATTGAACTTGAACTTCCCATCGTCATCGATGATGTGATTCAGTGAGCCTGCCATTATAATTCTCCGTTTGCAGCATCTTTTCCATTCGGGATGTGGAGATGTTCGAGCCACTCATACCCACACACGATACACAATACATGAAGATGTGCGATTCTATTTGCGGTATAAGAATATATGAACCTTCCCGTACCGGGCTGTCCTGTTCCTCTTTCATGACCTGACTCACAGTAACGTAGATTACGGTCGTCGAGCCACTCTCCACACGCGGGACAGGTCTTGAAGGCTTCGAAGGGATTAAGTAGATCTTCCATCACGCACGTACTACTTTGAATGCGCCACCACAGTGGGCGCATCTACCATGATTCCATTCTCTTGCTTTAGCCCCGGCGCAACTCTCGGTGTTATGACAGTAAACGCACTGAAGGAGAGGAGGTTCCGGCATACATCGCGCGATGGTATCGCGAATCGTTGTTTCGTCTGCTGAGTTGACGCGAATCACCTCACGTGCGGCAAGTCTTGCCCAATCTGTCTCGATCATTTCGTCTCCTTTGTTTCTGGCTCCGGACGCGGGCGCTCGGCCCCCAACTTGGCGATGGCGTCTCTCGCTCGGTTCTGTGCCCACGGTTGGAACTGGTCGCGCACGTCGGCTTCCCACGTTGACGGCTTGGCGTTGGCGATGTTCTCTAGTTCAGCCGTCAGCGCCGCGACCTGCGCTTCTGCGGCTTCCAAGTCGTGGTTCAGCGAGCCAATTTGCTTGGCCTTCTCTAGTAGCCGCTCCTCAGCCGCGAGTGTTTCTCGCTCCCACTTGTCCCGCTCCTGCTTCAGCGCCTGATAGGATGCCCCGAGTGCTGCCTGATCAGCGCGGAGTCTGTTGCGCTCTCCTATCAGCAAGTTGTGCTCCTGCTTCAGCGCCTCGTGGGAGGCCGAGAGCGCGGTGAGGGCGTCCAACAATTCGTTGAATAACCCCACCATCTCTCCGGGCTTGTGAACTGACCTCGCTTGGAAATGTTCGGCCCGCTCTATCAGGGCTGGGATGTCCGGCGCTCCGGGGGCGGATGGCGGATAGCGGTGGTCGCCTTCGTGGCCGTTAGTCAGTTCGCAAAACGTCCCACCCGGCTTCCCGCTTCGCCCATACTGATACGAACCGCACAACATCGTGGGCGCTCCGGGGCCGGGCCTGTCCGCTGGGGGCGCAGGCTCCGCTTCTTCTTCAGCCGCTTCAGCCAACAGTGCTTCGTATGCTTCCTTGTAGTGGTCGGTTGGGTATTCAAGCAACCGCTCGGCAAGGTCACGCAGATAGCGGGCCGCTTCCAACTTCTGTGCTTTGTTACTCACTGCCCCTCCTGCGGTCGGCGCTCGCCGCGATACAACGGATGCGATGGGCAGTGATAGAGAATCCACAGCTTCAGCCCACCACACACGATCATGGCGACCAGCGCCAACACAGTTATGTGATCGATGAGACAGAATTGAATCAGTTCCTTCATGGCCCCTCCTGCGGTCGGCGCTCGGGCTCGGCCGGATGAATTGGACACGTCTGGGTCTGGGAGACTGGCCCAGGGCATGTGCAGAAAAATCCCGCCTCGGTATTCGCCACGTCTGCACGAAACCCCGCCTGCTCCAACGCCGCCCGAAAATCACGTTCGGCATCTGCCGCCGAATACGCATCATCAACCAGCACACTCGCAACAACAGTGCCCCGCAGATTCATCCGGCGGGTGTCTTGCCGAACATGCACAGCGAATTGTGTTCGTGTCATTCGGAGTCCTTTCGCGTCGTGAAATTGCGGGCCATGTAGTCGCCATCGTCATGGGGCCTCTCGGGCCTCTCGGGCTCGGCAGAGAGCAGGGAGAGGACGGCTGTGATCGCATCGAACCAACCGACGCCGTACTGGTCGTCGTGCGGGTACGGGGGCCGTCGCAGTTCTAAACGCAGCTTTTCCACGAGCGCCGCCCTATCAGGGGGAGTCATACCAGAACCTCCAAAACTACTGACTCAGCGCCCATAAAATGAACGCCACATAAAACGGCATCGTGATCCAAAAGGCTTTCACATTGATCGGGCCGTCTCCGGGCTCACGCATGATCAATACCTCGTGGATTACTATCGAGATACAATCGAATCACGTCGCTCTCTTTAAATCCAGCTTTTGCAAGACTATGTCGCATTTGCTTGATAATGTCTAGGAGCCAAGGACCGGGATCTTTCGCGTAATCAAGAGCCTTGAGTGAAACCTCCCACGAGATTCCACCTCTCACATAGTCAACAATTGGGTCATCGGATAACGGCATAGACCTTCTCCCTTGTCCGCAGCGGTTTATCTTCCGGCCCCTTCGGATACGGATCGATCCAGATCAACTTGCGATCTCGACGTCCTGGCCCACAGACCTGTAGCCGTGGATGGCCTTTGACAATCCATCGATAATGATACTCGCGCGGGCTCTCGCCTTCCCGTGGTTCCCGAGGTTCACCCGGCTCTTTGAGAGACGCACGAAGTGCAATCACTCGCACCGTCGGCTGTTCTTTGAGCTTGTGCTCCTTCACGTACCGTTTTCGTGCATGGCGTTCGATGTGTCCCGGAGTCGCGACGACGATCTTCTGTTTGAACCAGACACACGCAGCGAGAAAGAACAAACTCAGTTCACCGATGCACGTGAGTGTTTCCTCTCGTCCGATGATATCAGCCGAATGCTCGAACTTCGTGCCGGGTCCGTAGGTCTTGTCCCATCCTCTTCCATTGTACTCAATCATCTCGTCATAGGACATGTCGAGCGGCCAATACCAACGCGTAGAGGGCATCGGTTCGCCGCTCTTCGTGACTAGCCCTTTCTTGTCGAGCACATAAGCAGAGAACATGAGTGATGGTTGATTGACTTCTTCAGCCATTTGATCGAACTCTTCTTGTGTAACTCCGCTTTCTCGTAAGGCTTTTCCAAGGATACGAATTTCTTCATCGTCGAGAAGATCGACATGCGATCCTTTTATCCTTTCGACTAATTCAGGTGAGAGTTTATTTACTATCTTCGATAGATCGATTCGATATTTAGCCTGTCCATTAGACCACCCCCACAGCAACGCATTCGTTTCGTTCGACGCGGCTGGACTCGCTGTAACCGGGATTGGATCGCTGAACCAAAACCATCCGGCTCCGATATTTGGCGTCTCGACAGCAGAGAGCGGTGAATCGTGCGGGATGCTCTTTGCCGCTTCGCGAATCGCTTCAATCGTCTCCTGATTGAACGAGTAGGAATCTGCCGCCTGAAGGTAGCGCAGATCCTCACGAAAGCCAAGGTCACGCAATGTCTTGAACGACTGAGCCTGTGCGACTTTCTTTTTCAAGGCGACGGGATCGTTCAGGTCAATCGTATCATTGAATCGAATCGAGTCCTGAGATCCGTTGAGAGACATCGCGCGTGATAGTAACGCAATGGCTCCGAAGCGTGCGTCGAGGGCTCGCTGCCAGTGTGGGATGTGCCCCTGCGGCAATGGAGGCTTGACGCCTCCAGACAACATCGACGCGACCTCTTCACCTGTTTTCGTGCCGAATGAATTACGCCACTCAACAAGTTTGAGGGCTATTGACGGATGGAGTTTGTCTCCACGAATAAGTGATTCGACGTCGCTTTCTGAGATGCCAATGAGACGTGCAACTGTCTCCACTCTACGAGAACGTGGGGAAACATTCGCTTTGTGACGCAACATCTCGTCGTCAACGAATCCTTTGACCCCTTGCATGATCCCACGAGCCTCAATAATAGCATCCATCCCAGCCCAGAATCGATGATGAACCCCTTGCACCATACTCTTGGTGAACTTCGGGAAGGCCAGTGTCGTGAGGGATCGTTCGAGCAGTGCGGAGCGTTTATTAGCAGTGATCAACGCAGCGCATTGATCACAGGCCATCCATCCTCCGACACTTACACCAACTTTCTCGGGGAGTTCGAAGTCCGGCACGTCGAAAAGTTCGGTGGCTCCGGGCACACTGCAAAAATCACAGACAGAATGTGCCATGATCGCGGCTTTAACCGTGGCAGCTTCGTTGGCGTGGAGTGGTCCGTCTATTTGTCCGCAGATGACGCCTTCTGTGAGAAGTTTCTCAGCCACGTTACGCACGATGGCGAGTGCACCTGTCGGCGTATGGACCATCACGATACGATTTTCACGTCCCTCTATGGCGTTGTATCCTCCGATAAGTTTCATGTTCATATCCGCCTCGCATCATCTTTCGAATCGATGCCTGCTAGACCACGATGTGCGGCCCATTTCTCTACTAGTTTATCATCGCCCCAACAACCGGCAGGAGCATAGTTGTAGAGAAACATCACGTATTCGTAAAGAAGTACCCGATTCGACGCATCGGCACGTGTAGCTGCTTGTGCGAGATCATTTTCAAACAGAGCCCTGAGAAAGTTTCCTACTGGTCTTCCGTTCAGAATCCATTCGATGATCCCATCATGCATGTGTGTTGGTATCATGCAGTCATAGAGTCGAGCGTGGAGGTTCTCGCGAGTGTACTTCATAGTCCATCTCCAAACGCCGCAATTATCAATTCAGCCGCACGTTGGTGAGCAAACTTGTCTCGTGATCGACGTGGGCCTGCGACATTCAGGATCCGAATGTGTTCCTCTTCGATCCACTCTCGAAGCCTCTGAGGTGTGGGATTCTCCAGATACGGACGATTGAATTTCTCGACCGCACGCTTCGTGCATCGTTTACCGGTGCTGTCTTCAAGATCTTCATCGCTAACCCAGATGGTGCCGTCAGCGTCTTTGACGTTTTGTGCCGTACGTGGTGGATAAAGTTCGGATGGGTGCTCGCGCATATCGTACGCACGAGCGAGTTCTGGACAGAGCCCGAACTCTGTCTTGAATCCGCGCGGCATCCAGCCACCGGTTGGAATGCCAACCATGCGTGCGCCTACAAGCGCACCTTGATCGGCGCCTGTTTGGCCGCCGCTAATTATCTTCTCTGGCTTCATGATTGATCTCCTCTATAGGAGATCAACGTCACGAAGAGTGCTGCGAAGATTGATCCAAGATCACGTCGTTCGTCTACGTAGCAATTGAGCGCCAAACAGAGGAGAACTGTCCCAATAGCTCCGCGCAGAAGGTAAGCGTAGTTCATGACGTAGCATCCCGTCCTGCGTCATGCCGCGCAAGATCCTGCACAGTATCACGTTTGGTCTGGAACCAACGACTGGCGAGTCTCGTTCTGGTGTCTACCCATCGCCAGCCGGAGCCGGGATGGAGTCTCACCTCGAAACGCCCGGTATCTCGGTCGATGAAGTAACCGGGCTTGATCTTCTTCAAGCTGTTCATGAAGGGGAGTATAGCACTCCTTTTTAAAAAGTGCTACACCTTTTTTCGCTATTTTTGTTGGGACTTTTCTTCGATTTGGTCCTTGACTTCGATGTCTTCCTTGACCAGTTCCTTGGCCTTGAGGCACGCAGACGAGGGAGCCACTACCACACCCCCATCGACGCCGGAGGTAATGTAGCAGTTTTCGGCTTCGTCTTCGAAGAGGATGAATGAGACAGATCCTCCTCCCGCTGTGTCTGCCATCTCGTAGACCAACACTTTGAAGAATGGAGTTTTTCGTTGCTGTGTCAGTGTGGATTTTGTCGGTACAGGTCCGCACGTTGCAATGATCAAGCTACTCGTCAATGCGAAAAGCAATGGAGTAAATGTCATCATCGACTCGCAAGCATGTAGGGAGCGACTCCCACACACCAGAAGATCGTAAAGATGATCGACAACACCACGATGAAGATCATCCAACTGTTTCGTCTATCCGCGTCTGGAGTGTTCATGGTCAACCTCTCTTCGCAACTACAGCATCCATACCTTCGAGCGTCGCTTCAAGCGTCTTGAGACGTGCACGTGCAGTCATTAACGCCGAAGACAACTTCATAATCGCGACTTCGGTTTCGTCTTTATCACACTGCACCACACGACGACGACTGTCGATCACCACGGTGTTCTGATGTGCGAACGTCCGCATCGTGGAATCGATCACGATCTGACGTGCTGTGAGCTTCTTCATTGATAATCTCCTGTCCCACACAGAAATACGTTTACGTCTTTTTGATCTCCGGGGTCGCAACAGGTGCAGGCGTCGCAACTGTCCCGACTGACTTCGGTACAAGCTCGTCGAGAATTTCTTTCATGACATCTGCAAGAGCTTCGATCTCGTTCTTGTCTACAGAACCGTCAGGAGCCTTCAGTTGCGCCTTTGTCTTACTTTGACGGCCAGCAAAGTCGAGCATCGCTTTCAGTTCGTTGATTCGTGTTTGATTCATTATCACTCCTAAAAAATCTGGACCGTCGCTCGGGTTGAGGATTTCACAGTGTTCCGATACATGGGCCTGTCCGGACATTGCCAAAGGCGCTCGGCCCGTCACGTCTCTCTCAACTTGATACGACGCTCTCCTATCCGCTAAGATAGGTATCCTCCGCTAGACGAGTCCAGAAAAATTGGTCAAGGACGTGTGGCCCATTCCTCCACACGGTTCGGCTGCTTATTTAGACCGCCTATTCGCAGCGTCCAGCTTGATGAACTACATACCTGCCGTCGAACCACCACCGTGAGCACGAGCCTGCTGTTCGAGCTTCTCAGGATTGAACTCGTCAGGGTCCTCTTCGTGGTGGATCTTGACTGCCGAGATCGACTTCACACCTTCAAATGCCTCCTCACCAGAGATGGCATCTTCTCTTGACACCCATCCGGCATTCTCGATCTTGTAGATGTAGTGAGGCTTCGGTACCAACTCGATCCCTGTGGTGATCCGATAACGACCAGCGAACACAGGACGCGCCCCACGCATCGTGGCCAGACCCCAGAGCGTCTTCGCCGCCTTGATCCCGCTGCTCTTGAACGAGAGCGCAATCAATTCCGGGGGTTCGTTTTCGAAGAGCAACCGTGCGAAGAAGTCTCGGAACACCGTGGCGATGGGTTTGTCGTCCCCATTCCACTGGCACCGTGGATCATCGAGCGGCACGTTTGGATCCTTGACCCCACCACCATCGTCGATGGGATTGAACTCCATCGCCCGCAACGGCATCTTCCGCAGAAGTTGCACGTAGACCTCACGACCATATGGACGCTTCGTGACACTGTTGAACAGATCACCGGGCTTCAGCCCTTCGATCCGGTTGGGATCACCTTCAGTCACCTGAGGTGACATCTGTTGCGCGAGTGCGAGACGCGGGATGAGCACATCGCTCTGCACTGTATCTTCGAACCCACGACGATCCCCGGCAGGAAAATAATCGGGGGCCGGTTCGAGGGCTCCAGATGACGGTACGAGAGCCGACTGTTGCGTTGCAAGTGCTGTCTCTTCCTTTTTCTTGTCAGCCATTGTCTAGTCTCCTGATGTACGATAGGTTAGCTGCACCGAGTCATTCCACGCTCTTACTTTTGCACCTCACGTTCTTTGATCATCGCGTCAGCGATCTGGTAGGCCCAATGAGCCATCATCTCATCTGTGCCTTTTTGTGGAGGATCTTGTCGAGCCATAATACTGCTCAGAGCTTGTCCCGCGAAATAATCGCGGAGCGTCATCCCTTTCTGAGAGTCCACACATCGATCATCGATTAGATAATCACAATGACTATGAGGCCGCGGAAAGGCTTGTCCTCCGTCTTCCATTATTCTGATCCCTTCGTGAACACGATCTTCGTGCGTGCGTAGACTTCACATCCGTCTGGCGGTTTTTCTCCAGCAAGCAGTCGTTCTTTGACAATCGCTTCCGTGGTCGAAGGCCATAATCCCATCTGACGTTCGTAGCCGTTTTCGATACACCACAAACGATAGGCTTCTTTGTCTTTGACTTGCGATGTAGGCTCCGCCTGTACGCGAATCGATTCCCCCGTCTCCAATCGCAGCGTGTTCTCCGTAGCTCCGTAGTCTCCCCACCCTGCGGCCTGGATCTCTTGAGACTCGACAAGTAGTTGCTCATGCGCGGCGATGTGGAGGTTGATATCTTTCAACACGTTCTCTGCGAGCTTCTTCTTGACGCGAAGGAGTGCGTAACTCGTGCCGAGAAACACAGCCGCACGATTGGTAATGTCTTTCTTCACTTCATCGACGCGGGACTGATACGTGAAATCTTCAACTGGAGGAGGCTTGAGGCCGGGGAGCACCTTGTCGTACTTACCTTCGGATCGCTTGGCCATTTAAACTCCTAAAAACTCACGATAGCGACGAGTCAACATATCTTTCGCTGCGACGGTTGATAATTTCTCTACACAGGCTAATGTAAATCGTGGGAAGAGTTGACCTCGAATGTCATCCCACATTTGACCGAAGAAGAATCCATCACAATACAACGCTGAACGTATCTCTTTACAGATTGCACACGTTTTGACAGACTTGACCTCACCGTCGAACTTCGTGGTGTAAATCTCGTAATGTTGGCCTTTACTAATTGTTTCACCACACTCGATGCATATGTGATCCTTACGAGCCCGTCTAGTTGTGACATTCTCAAACTGACACTCGTCTGATTCGAATCCACCGTAAAGACATGCGCAGTCGTTCATTGCTTATCCCAATTCGTCTTCCACACTTCGGCGTTACCGTGTTTGTTCGCACGAATAACAGTAGTCATGAACTCCGGTTGGAAATTCTCATGTACCATTGTGAGGAGTGGACCATGTTGAGCCGTCACTCTCTTTACGAATGTATCGAATGGCTCCGGATGCGCCTTCAAATAATAGGACGTGACGCCGCTGTATTGGTGCACGATCAAGACGGTTGTCATCGGGGAAGGAACCCAATCATAACCACACTTTAAAAGGAAAGTCTACTATTTTCTTCGGTCCTTTAGAATCAACTAGTTAGAAGAAACTGAATAGGAAGCCCTAGGAACGTCCCGGATTCCAGACATAGCTCAGTCTAGACCGGCCTGAGATCTCGTGTCCTAGGGCATCCTGTGAGGTCCGAAAATCCGAATTTTACCGGCTAATTGATGCGACTCTTTCGATCACGCACTCACGAAGGTATTGCTCGGAAAATTCGACTTGAAGATTGATGATGCTCCGACAAACGTGTTGCCTTCCATCGGACTGTCAAGCATCTGCGTCTTGTAGTTCGTGCCTCGGCTCCCGAGCGGGCTGAACACGCCGTAGGTCCCGGTCTGCAAACGTGGGTTGTTGCGGAAGACGATGCCGTTGCCGATACGTCGGTCTACGATCCTCATCATCGCGCTACCATCGCCGTAGTGTGTGTTGCCTTCGAACAGCACGTTCAGCGGCTCGTAGCCGGTGGTGAACAACGCGCCCTGTCCGCCGTTCAGCGCCTTGCTGATCTCCCAGTAGCAGTTCAAGAACTGATAGTTGCTTCCGCGTAGTGTCGGCTCCAGAGGGTCGAGCGTCATGTCGTAGTGGTGCTGACCGTGCCCGATGGCGTAGACCCCACCATTCACGTTCAGAATGCGGCAGTTGTCGAACGTGAGATTCTCCGTGACCGTCTCCGGAGAGCGCCCGTCGTAGTTGCTGGCCGTGATGGTGATGGCGTGACCCTGCGGTCCTTCCTGCCAGTTGTTCTCCAGCGTGCAGTTTGTGAACTTTGTATTCCGGCAGTTCTTGAATTCGACGATGGTCTTTGATGCGAAGCGGCCTTTCCATTCGATGGGCCTGCCAAGGATGCAGTTGTTGAAGTGATTCTCTGCTGGAACGTGGTTCGGCACGGTCGTGCCGTTGCCGCCGAACAGGATTGCCATTGATCCGCCGTGGAACGTGCAGTCGTCGGCGGTGATGTGACTACCATCCCAACATACCAACGCATGCGTCTCTTGTCCCGGCCTGCCGATGTCGTGGACGCGCACGTTCTTCATGTCCAGACCTTTGCCGTTCGCCACGATGCCGTTCTTCGTGCTCGCGTTATCACCGAAGATCTTGAAGTCCCGGAGCTTCACGTCAGGAGCGGTGATGGTCACCATATCGTTGACGTTCGCCAGCGGTGCAATGATGGCACCGTTGAACAGCGTGAGAGGCTTGTAGATATCAAGGTACTGCGGGAACGTCTTGCCCATCAAGTCGAGGATGGCCCCTTCAGGCGCTGCGTTGATGGCCGTCCGCAAGTTCTCACCTGTCACTTGAATCACGTCGCTCGGCGCTGGTATGTGCGGCAACTCGCACGGCGGGCACGGTGTATCTGTAACACGAATTTGACCGACGAGGCGCTCGATTTCCATGAGGTAATTCAGTTGTTCTGACGTGAGCATAGTGATCTCCCTTTTATGTGATGCGAACTTCAGTGGTGTAAGACACAAGACTTCTCGCGCACTCACCGTTCCCTTTACAATTGATACATCGCGTCGTTTCTT
>Ga0193738_1000210_pt1 | contig 40938 bp, 55 predicted proteins | sample L2a1metaG_FD_144927 | JGI IMG/M metagenome (GOLD analysis project Ga0193738, IMG submission 144927) | Soil microbial communities from a riparian zone of the East river system, Colorado, United States - L2a1 | ecosystem: Environmental > Terrestrial > Soil > Riparian zone | place: USA: East River... | reverse complement strand
GCTCGAATTGAGGAGCGAGACGGGCTGGTCGATGTAGGGCCGCGGGGTGTATCCCCTCGGCGTCACCACTTGCGGCAACTCCAGTTGCGCGTCCACGGCATTCGATCCGGCATTGGCGCCTGCTGGCTGGCCGTTGGTGAGATCGATCGGTCGCGGGAATCCGGTCGATGGAGTTGCCGGGATCCCGCCTGGTTTGTAGGAGCCGGGATCCTGGACCCCCGTGCCGGGATGGAGCGGGACCGGATCCTTGCCCGTGGGTCCGGGGACCGCAGGCATCTCCCAATCGGGACCGGGGATGTTGGGGGGCGGCGCATCGGGCCATTTCGGTCCCGGCGTCAGTCCCATGCCGCCCCCGCCACCCGCGCCGCCTGCGCCAGCGCCGTGTCCCCCGTTCAGCTTCCCGGCGTCGAACTCCTGCTGCACCACGGACGGGCCTCCCGATGACTTGAGTTCATCGGCCATCTGCTGGTTGAAGGACTCGGGGTTCTTCTGGTACCGCTCCCAGACCATTGCCGCATCGTATTTGTCCGGGCCACCGAAATCGATCTGCCACTGCGGCTTGTTCTGCGAGTACGGTCCAGCCTCATAGCGCACTTGGGATTGGGTGGCGCCCATCAGTTCTGCTAGCTCCGCGGCGGAAGACTGGCTCAACTGATCACGGGGGTTCTGCCACGTTTCCTGCTCCCCCGCGGCATTGGGTCCGGTGGTGGAGATCCGCTCCATCACGGGCTTGAAATTGGCGTCCTCGATACTCTTGCGGAAGTCAGGCATAGTGAATCTCTCTTACATGAACATTCCGGCGAGACCCGCCAGTTGTCCAAGGTTCTGCATCGGCGATTGGGACTGCTTGGTGGATGCGCTTCCCGTGCTGCTCATCCCCAGGTTGGGGAGTTGCATTCCGAGTGCGCCGCCCTGCAATTGCAGACCGGGGAGACCCGCGTACCGCGCATCGTCCCACGCCTGCATCTGCGCCTGGATCTGCTCGTTGGTGATGCCCCTGGAGTATTGATCCAACTGGAACTGCTTGCTGGCTGCGTCCATCGGCATCTGGTACTGCTGGTTGGCCAGCGACTGGCCTTGCTGGATAGCCTGAAGCAACTGCGAGATATTCTGGAATCCGGCCTGTTGATTCGCGGTGTCCGCCGCGGTTCGCGCCCCGGCATTGTACTGCGATCCCTGCATGGCCGCGGCTTGGTTGGCGAGTCCTGCCTGCTGGCCGTAGCCAGCGTTGGCCATCAGCGCCTGCATCATCCTGTCGGTGTTGCTCGACGCCCCCTGGTTGAGAGCCTGTTGCCGCGCCTGAGCGGCCTGGAAGTCCATCCCCTGATTCCCGGCCTGCGCGGCCTGTCCGCCTTGCAGGTACTGCTGCGCCATGTTGAGATCGGCGCTCTGATTGGCCTGTCCTGCGGTTAAGAGACCTTGCTGGCGCAGGTTGGCCATAGCCAGATCGGCATTCTGATTGCCTGCCGCCGCGGCCATCCCGCCCTGATGGGCAAAGTCCGCAAACCGCGCGTCCTGGCCCTGATTGGCCATCCCGGCTTGCAGCTTGTTGCTCACGTCCTGTCCGCTCAACTGTCCTGCCACGTTGAAAGCGTTCCGGCGCTCCTCGGCGGACATCCTCGCGGTGGCGTCCGCAAAGCCCCGGTTGGTTTCGGACTCGACCACCCCGTGCCTGCCGCCCCCGAAGGCGCCCTGCCGCACGGCATCGGATCCGTTCTGCATCTGGGAGATCTGCCGCGCCCTGTCTAGATCCTTGGTGGACTGGTCGATCACCTGATCGGAGTAGGCATTCTGATACTGCGCCATGCCGGGGAGAATCTGGTCCGCGGAGATGTCGCGGACGGTCCCGCGGTTGACGCCGTTGTACTGCTGGTCCCGCACCAGTTCCCGCGGAACCTGCTGGAAGTTCACGTCCCGGATGTTGCCGCGGGGAACCGCGGCATTGGTCTGGTCCCTGATCCCGCCCCGGTCCATCGCGTAGATGTCCTGCTGCGCCGCGCTCATGCTGGCGGGGTCCATGTAGAACTGCGAGGGATCGTACCCATAGGCGCCAACCTGTCCGGGGCGGTAATTTGCCGCATCGTTCAGCCAGCCCTCGGCGCGGTTCATTGTGGAACCCGCGGCATAGGACGGGATGTCCCTATTCAATGCCCCTGCGATGCCATTCACGGTCCCGGCGGCATTGGCATAGGCATCGGTGGGTCCAGCCACCCGCGGCCCGTCGTATGGCCCGAAGTTGGTGACGCCTTGCCCAACGCGCTGTGCATCAGCGTAGTTGTGCATATACATCTCTTTCAACTGCGGGTCAATCGCGGAGGTCTGCTGCTCACTAGTCGTTGATTTGCTGCTCCCCATCGGGCGCCTCCTTCAGATCTTTCTCCAGGCTCACGCTGGCCTTGACGTAGCCGTCGTTGGCCAATACCTTTTCCCATCCCGGTCTCCCGGTGAGCGTTACCGCATCGATGCCTTCCCGCCGCGCCCATTCCTCAGCCCAAGTGCGGATGGCGCCAATCTCCCGGAGATCCCCCGCGGCCAGGAAGCAGTGGATGATGCGCTTCTGCGGGTACACGATGATCTCGGTGAGGACCGTCGCGTTGAGTCCGGGCCAGAGTTGATACTTGTTCTCCTCGATGCCGCGGACGATGTCCTCATAGGTATGCGTGCCGCCGCTGTAGACGAGCGCCGATTCGATGCGGTCCTTGTGGAGCGAGATTTCAAAGGGGCTGAGTGTATCCATTCCTAACCTGCTTAGGGGAGAGCTACCGTGCTCAAAATTCCACCATTGGAAACCTGCACCATCCAACGGCTTCCGTTGGGGGCGCGGAGGATTAATCGGGCGGGGTGGACCTCGATGTCAGCCCCCTTCTTGCGGTTCTGCTCATCGGCCTGCTCGACCGTATGCTGGAGGGTCCGCTGGATCTTCTGGTCATAGCGGATGGGGGGATCGGATAGCTTCATCTAGCCCCCCTTAACGTGTGATCGAATCTAAAGCGCCCCACGCGCCAGTCATGGTTCCCGGCGCTCTCCACCCGCACGCTGATCTCCCTGCCGCTGAAGCGGATGGAGGTGGGGCTGGTGAGCGAATAGGGACCGTGGGCGGACTCGGGGCCGTTAGGCCAGTAGCGGCTGCGGAACCTCGCCTGGACCTGTCCCGCGGTACGCTCATCGGGGAGGATCTGGAGCAGATCGTAGACCCTGCCACCATCGCCTATCTCGACGGGACCGCTCTCGATCCAGGGAACCTCCCCGGTGTAGTCCCGCCCCTGCTCATGCGCCCAAAGCTTGCCTGCGGGATCGACATAAACGGGATAGGTAAAGACTCCCTTGTGCCTGCCGCAGGTTCGGGCCACGTTGCCGAAGGACCAGACATCGAGCAGGTAGTTGTACTCGACATAGCGGTCACATTCGATGGAGCTTCCCGATGGGTAGAACCACTTGATCGAGGACAGTCCCGGCAACCGGATGGCATAGACCTTTTCCGCCTGTCCGATGTTGAGCGAGTTGAAGACGTACTCGCGGACGGCGCACGGCAGGACGGTCACCGCTCCGTCGTATTTGTAGAACCCGCCTTGCCCCATCCAATAGGCAACATCGTCGCTCGATTCCAGCGCCTTACTGCCGATGATGCCGCAGCCTGTGGCCACTCGGTCCAGCCCGTAGAATGCGGGGTACCCCACATAGTTGGCCACATGGGCATCGAGGTTGGTGACGATCAGATTCTGCTTGCGGACCTTGCAGCAGGCTTTGATGACGCCGGGAGTCTGCAAGGTCAGGAAGCCTGCGGAGGTGACGGCGCTGATGGCCCATGCGGTGTAGTCCTCCGCACTCGACCACTGGATCCGGCGGGGATCCCCGCTGGCGCCGAGTAGCATACAGAACCGCTCCTCGGTGACCATCACCAGTTTGTTGTTGATGGGGATGGTCCCGGTGGTGGCAACGACTGGCAGGGCGGGGAAGGCGGGGTCTCCCAACCACCGCATCAGCCGCCCGTCGTCGCTATGAACCGCCAACAGATCCTGGCCGAAGTTATCGAGTGACCACGTCGTCGCCACCTCGGTGGCGCCTGCGGTCTGCCGCTGCGTGCCATAAGTCCCCCTGCCGTAAATCCCGATGCCATAGCCCGTAAAGGACTCGGTGTCCTCCCTGCCGGGAGCCAGCCCTACCGGGGTGATGTCGAAGAGTTCCAGTCCCGTGTAGACGTAGAGATGGGAGTGCGTGCCGATGGCCATGAACGGGACGTTGGAGTTGGTCCGCCAGGAGTGCGCGGCCCTCGCCTTGCCCGTCACTGTGAGGTGAGTCGAGTCCACCCCGGAGTAGAGCGCGGCCCACCCGCCGATAGGCTGGAGCGTACCCTCCACCCACCGGACGAGGTTGCAGTCCCACCATCGGCCTGAGGACTGCAACTCAGTCCCCAACCTGACGACTCCCGGCGGGATGGCCACCTCAAACAGTTTCATTGCGCCTTGATTAGCTCCTTGCGATTGGGCGCGAGTTGCCACTTGCCTTGCAGTTTGTGCTGGCGTGCGAAGTAACTCAGGACCGCTTGCAGTTGGAGGTTCAGCGGTTCCATCTGCTGATGGATCTCACTGATGATCTCGATAGCGGCATCGTCCAGGGGGAAGGTGTCCTGAGCGACGGCTTCTTCAATCTGCTGGTCTTCCATAAGCTCAGATCGTCTTATTGACGACTGCCTCCGTAGCCGCTTGCAGCCCCGCGTCATCGATTAGTGCGAGGCCATTGGCATCGACGCCAGCAGTCTGCACCGCCGGGTCCATTACCGCGAATGGCTGCACCTGCGCCGCGATCTGCGACGGTTGCTGGTACACCGCTTTGGCCCAGTTCTCCAGGGAGACATGGCCAATGGCGTTGCTGTTCGCGGTGTTGATGGAATCGGCGTAGCGGATGCAGCAGACCTGCACCCGGCCTCTAAATACCGGCTCTACCATGAGCGCCGCGGATTGTTCACTTGTCATTGCCATAGTTGGCTCCTTGTCCTTAAACTGCGTACTTCACACGATTCCCGTCCGCCGTGTCGCACCAAAGCCCTTTTGACCCTGCGGGAAGGGGGGCGGTAGGTAAGTTTGGAATAAAGATATTGCCCGATTGATCGAGGCTGATACCCACCCACGGACTCCCGGTGAATGACATCTGCATCGACAGGAAACCTACTCCCCCGGCATTCGAGGTCAGGAACACGCGCCCCCGGAACTCCCCTCCAGGCGAGGTGAGCATCATGCCCCCGGCTTGGCTGGCGGCATAGGGAATCGCGTTGATGGTCAGTGCTTCTGATGGTGTGTTGACCTTGATGCCGACACACCCGTTCTTCACGCTGAGTGTATCGATAGGGGTGTTGCTCACGTCCTGCGATTGGAGCGTGATGCGTGCGCCCGCCCAACTGGGAGTGTCAAATACACCGTAGATGCGGCCAGCGGAGTTGTATCCGACAGATGCCGAATCGGAGACGCGGAAGGCGATCCCCGCGCCACTCACTCCAGTGGCCCCGTTATCAATAGCCAGAGGGAGTTGGAGTCCTGCCCCGGTGGTACGGAATGCCGCGCTGACGGCGGTGACCGCACCCGTTACGGCGAGTATATTCGCCGTTGTATCGAGGGCTACTATAATCGCCCCTCCCGCGTTCTGGAGGTTGATCGCTGTCGCGCTGTTCGCACTGGGGCGGATAGCTACAGCGGTGTCGGAGGAGAATAAAGGCGCGAATACCGCTGAGGCCGCTTTGAGCCGCCCATTAACTGTGTCAACCCCTGCGGTTAACGTCCCGTCCGCCCGTTCAAACCGGATGCCGTTGATGCCATCGACAAACGGGCGCAGAATCACACTGGGGTTGCCGCGATAGAGAGTTGTGGTGATATTGCCTGTAACGGACATATCCCCGGAAGGCGTGTCGATCCAAGCGATGGCCGCAGTTCCCGCCGCATTCTGGAATTGAATACTGGCGGCGGCATCGGTCTTGGGGCGCAGAACCGCAATCGGATCGCCCACAAACGCGGGTGCGGTCACCACTCCGGTAAAGACTGGATTGGCCGCATTGGCCTTTTTGAACATCTCGGCATCGATCAGGTTCCCGGTCGCATTGAGGATGTTGCCCCATGTGTCCAAATCGGCGCCAACAACGGGATAGGGCCACGCGAAATTGGGTGTTGTCGGCATCGATAGTTACCTCGGAATCAGGAGAGTTGAAACCCAGAGCGCAAGCCCCAGAGCCAGCACGTTGACGCGCCCGGTCGGCGTGCCTGCGGCTGCTACCAGGAAGCAGACCAGAGCCAGCAGGATGAGGACAAAGTGGAGGGTACTCATGTCTGCTCCTCCGGGACGATGGCTGGCATCGTATGGATCAGGTTGCGCCCGATGCAATCCGGCACGGTGTAGTAGCCGTAGCCGCGGCGCTGATCGTATGTGTTCTCGGCGCCCCACCCCCAGACATCAATCTGGGTGTCCACGATGTCGCCTTCCATCGCGTACTGGACCGCTAATTTGTTGCGGGATCCGAAGGTGTCCCCCGCGGCCATCTCCTCATCGGTGGGGACGATGTCGCGGATGGCCAGGACACGCTCCGGTATGGTGATCCGCCGCGGCTCCCCGCCGAAGCTTCCGGGAGAGTAGACACGCTCCTTGATGGGATCGAAATTAGCCCACAATTCCTGCTCGTCCATGATGACTCCTTAGATCGGTTGCGCTCTCATGAGCGGGGTGGTTGATGTCCGGTCCTGCTGATCGGCCAGTTGGATCGAAGAGATGACATCGGCCAGTTCAGCCGTCGCCAGAGCCACTCCCTCCATGTCCCTCAAGAACGTGTTCGCCGCCAGCAGGGCCGCGGCCAGATACACGTCCGGGTGCCGGGTGAGCAGCCAGTTGGTTGGCGCCGCATCGGTCAGGGGCGGGACCAGACGGTAGTACTGAAGGATGGTGGGCTGCGGCTCACCGGGGACGGGCGCGAAGCGCATCTGCCTCTCGGCCAGCGTGTAGTACTCGGGCTTGCCCGTAGGCGCCACGCAGCGCCTGGTGGCGAGGAACTTCTGCGGGGTCAGGTACTCGATCTCCCCACCTTGGAGCGAGTCATGTTCAATGTTCGCGGTCTGCGCCCAATCCACCGGGACATCCATGTACTCGGCGTCCACCAGGAAGTCGATCACCGCCAACTGATCCATGATCCGCAGACGGCGGTTCAGCTTGGCCTCGCCAACGGCAATGAACTCAGGGATGCGTGCGGTGAGGTCGGTGCGGTTGAGCCATCCGGCCACCGCGCTCTGCAATTCGCTGTAGGTGGTGATGGCCATCTATACCCTCCCCGGCAAGAGCCGGAAGGCGCGGTTATCGGGGTCATTCAGCCAGCGGCGCATGGCCGCGGGATCCTCGGTGATCCCTTGGCGTTGTAGCTCCATCCAGATAACTATCGGGATGGACGCCACGCACTTCCCGTCTCCGAAATGAGGGATCCCATCGGAGAGGTTGTACATGGCGCGGTTATGCTCGATGATCTCGGTGCAGTCCTGCACCTGCTCGATGGTGATCGAGCCATCGGCGTCCGTATGGAAAAGCTCCTGCTTGGCGCCTTCCAGGTCATCGGTGAGGATACGGGAGTCCATTGGGGGAACCTTATAAATCGGGGGCCGATGTCGGATCGGCCCCCAGTCGGAGGATGGTTAGGTCAGATCAGCAACGAGGCCCAATCCGGCCTCATTCTTCACGCAAAGTCCCCACTCATTCAAGAGCAGTTTCTTCTCGGCGTCTCCGGTCTTAGCCAGAGGCTCGATCTTGAAATCACGCAACTTACGGATCTCAAAGAGGCTCTTGTCTAAGAGGAAGGCGTCCCGGTTACGTTGGAAGCGGTTCGGAACTGCGTGCAGGTTTCCGAAGTCGCTTACATAAATTTCAACCGCCGAAATTACCGTGGAAGCCTTGGCTCCCTCGGCGTTGTAGCGTTGCGCCGCGATCCCGGCGAACGTCGAAAACACCTGCTTTTGCGCGGGTCCGAGCATGATGGTGTTGACTTCGCCGCCGCTGATATACACCTGCTGAACGACTGCTTTGAGCAGTATCTCAGTGAAAGCCCGTTGCACTCCATCCACCCGCGGCTGCGTGGGGATGTTAGTGTAGACGGGATTCGCTCCGGGCGCCGCGCCCATCGAGACATTGGTCTTGAGGAATGCCAGCAGGGATGCGGTCTTACGCGCAACCGCCGAAGAGCCTGCGACGGCCCCTTGGTTGTCGAGTAAGATGCTTTCCATGTCCCGCTTGAGTTCCTTACTACGCTTCGATAACTGGTAGGGCATTTCATCGTTGCCTCTGCCTGCCTTCTCTGTCTCCTGATTTGTACCGGAGACAATGGCGGACTTCGATGAGATCTGCACATAGTTGCCGAGTCGGACGGTAGGTGTCGAAGCTTGTAATCCGACACTATCATAATCCTCCCCCTCAACTCGGGCGTTCGCCAAGTCCGGGGTGGCAAGACTATCTGTCTGCCATTCAAATAGAACATTCTTCACCTTGGGTCCGGTTCCTGCCATTGTTAATAGAGGAGTTTCCGTAGGTGCGATATTACTTATCAGATTTGATAAATCCTCCCTAACTCCCTTAGTATCATAGTGGAGATAGGTATTGGTTTTGATAGCCATGTTAGTGAGTCCTTGTTAGACGAATCGCCGGAATGCAATTGCGGCATCCTCGATGGATCCGGTTTCTCGAAGTCGTTGGGCGGCTTTGTGCGCGGCACTGTTGCGCGTGCGGATGGTTCCGGCGGGGGGCGCCACCTTGGGGGTCTGCCGGGATGCAGCCACCTCGGGGCGTTTGGCGAGGATCTGGTCATACTTCATCGCCTTCCGCAAAACCAATACGGTGCGGTGATCGTAGACCTGATTGAGTTCTTCCTCTGTGAATCCAGCCTTCTTGCCGTACTGCAATAGGGCCGTCTTCTCCTTCGCCGCCTTTGCCTCGTCCTTCCACTCAGGGAGAGCCAAGGCCAAACGCTCTGCCTCGTTGGCCAGCGTCTGGGACAGGGCACGGGCCTCGTCTTCCTTGTTCTTCGCCATCACGGCTTGGTACTGCTCCGCAATGCGTGCCTGGTGTTGCGCGTAGCGTTGATGCTCGGCCCATGCGGTAGCGAATCCAATCGGATCCGTTGCCCGGAGGTTGTCCCAATCGGGTTCCACCGGAGCTTCCCGCTGCAACTTAACCAGCATCTGCTGCGCCCAGTGCGCCAGCGTCTGGCGCTCCTGGCGGACGCTCGTCAGTTCCGCTTCATGCGACTTGCGCTCCTCGGCCAGCGCCATCGACTTCTTGGTGTAATCGGCCTGCCGTTGATAGCTCGACAGGAGTTCCTTGCGGGATACCCGGATCTCTTTGCCGTCAACCTTAACGGTATAAGAGTCGTCCTCGTTCTCCGCATCTCCCTCTTCATCGTCCTCGTCGTCAGATTCCGGTTCGCCGCCCTCTTCTTCAGAGTCCTCGGCATCCTCACCGTCTACCTCTTCCGGCTCTTCGTTATCCTCATCGGGCAAAGCGCCGAAAGCCGCTGCGGCTTCCTCAACATCGAGAGGTCCAGTCTGGTTGTCTCCCATACAGTCTCCTAGCTACGGCCAGCACGCAGCGGTTCCCGCTGCGCCTGCTCATGCTTCAATTTGTGATCGGCCATCTTGCCGTCCTCGGCGATAACGGCCAACTCGATCCGAATCCGTTGTAGTGCGCGGGTGGTGTAGTAGGCCGATTCCCGCGTCTTCACGTCCTCGATCTTGGAGTTCTTCCACTCGTCGGTAGACTTGCGGTCCACCGCATCGCAAGCGGCCTGGAATACCTCATCGGCCAGCAGGCGCTCCGCGGTCTTCCCATCGGCGATTATGTGTTCGGCGTCTTTAGCCATCTATCTCCTCCGGTGGCGGCATAGGCGGGGGCATGGGCGGGGGTGGACCCTGAGGCTCCGCAGGTATCATCGGCGGCTCTGGTGGTCCGCCCCCGCCCATTGGCGGACCCATTGGCGGCGGGTCCGTTGGCGGTGGGGGAGGTGGCGGTGGCGGCTCTTGAGGGGGAGGTTCCGGTGGCGGCGCCTGCGCCCCTTCCGGGGGCTTGGGCGGCATAGCCATCCGTTCCCGCTCCAACATCAGATTGATCGAGTTGCGGTCCACCTCGCCCTGATACTTGAGTTCCAATTCCCGCGTCTTGAGCATGACCTCTGCTTCGTTCTTGTCCCGCTCCCGGTCATTCTTGAGGAGCATCTCTTCCCGCTTAAGCTGCAACTCCGCGGCTTTCATTTCGATGTCCGCCTGGATCTGCTTAACCTGTACCTCGGCCAGCATTTTCGCTGTAATCTGCTCCGGGGTCTCTTTGTTCTGGGGAGGGGGAGGTTGCCAGTTGGGCGGGATCTCATTGAGGAATTGCGAGGGGTCGCGAAAGCCTGCGGATTCGATGATCTTGGAGAGCGTGTAGCGGTACTGCGCGACGGTCACCAAGGGGTTGCCGGGGCCGTACTGCTGGAGGATTCCCTCCTGGCGTTTGGCGATCTCCTGGAGAGCGCGTGCGCGTTCTTCCTCGGTAGCACTGCCAACGGCCACGTTGACTGTCACGTCCGCATCGGCGTTCCAGCTTGCCGGGGAGACCTTAGTCCACTTGCCTCGCAGGCGCACCACCCGCTCCCGGTCCTGGTGGCGGCAGGCAAGGCCCAGGATCCCCTTCATCATCCGCTTCATGCCCACCTCGGCAAACACTCGGGCGGTTAGCTCGATATGCTGATGCGCGGCGTTGACGGTGGCTGCGACGGCTGCTCTTGTGGACGACTGCAATGCATCGGCGTCGAGACCCGCGGAAGCTTTGCTGATGCCCGTCCTGGCCTCTTTCACACGGTCCCAATACTCGAGCATCGGGTGGGCTTCCTTGCCCACATACGGGACATTGAAAGGCTGCACCATGCCGGGGGCCAACTGCCGGATGATGGCGCCATTCTCGTTGTTGAGAACGTCTTCAATGTTGACTTGCCCCTGCACTACCGATGTCCGCGGGGTCACGGCTTGGGACAGGGAGTCGAGCATCCGGCGCAGGATCGAACTCTTGATGAGTTGGATGTCCATCGTCTGATCGGCCACCGAGTTGCCGAAGATCGTATGGGGGACCGGATCACTGCAAAAGAGAGCGAACGGCTTCTCATCGGCAGGCTCGTTGCGGACGACTTTCAGCCCCTCGCCGATGCAGCAGATCTGCCGCAGTTCCGCAATGCCGTCGCCGTTGTAATCGACCAGGCAGTACGCTTCGACGTACAGCACAGGGCGGTTCGCCGTATCCATCGGATCGTCCGGGTAAGGCGCCGTGGCCGGGAACCGCTCCTGAGCCTCTTGCTGCGAGAGGGATGCCCAATCCCCACCCGCGGCCTCTTCCACGTCCTCGGGGTCATAGCCCTTAGAGACGAGATCGGAAACGCTGCGGTACCATCGGCGCCCAACGAGCCGTGCCGAGTCGATGCACTTCGCGGTTTGGTTGACGATAAACTCTTCCGGCGGCACTGCTTCGACGCGGATCCGGGCGCGGTGTCGTTCCCGCTTCACGGTGACATCGATCAGTGCTTTCCCGGTGATCGGATCGAAGTCCTCGCTATCGCCCAGAGTGACCTTGGCGCCGATGAGCTTGGCGTCCTGAATGACCAGCATGGCCGCTTCCATGTCGAGTCCGGTGTAGACATCCTCAAAGGTCTCGGAGGAGTCGTCCCACCACCACATGGACACTCCCATGCTCTTGATCAACGCATCTTTGAATACGCTGTGGAGCAGGAGGAAACCTTCGTTCTCCTGCTTCAAAACGTAATCGCAATAGTCCGTCATCTGCTCCGCTATGGCCACGTCCTCCGGGCCTCGCGGGACAAATTCTGCAACATGTTCGGCGCCAAAGAAGATGCGGATCAGCGATGGCAGGAGAGCATGGACGGTGTCATGCACGTCACGGGAAATGACTTGGGAGCGGCCCTTCTCCTCATTGCCAAACAACTCGCCGTCATAGTATCGGCCAGCCTTGATGCGGTCATCCTGGATGGCTTCCATCACTTGTTCGGCATCGTTGACTTCCTTGGAGATCCACGCCTGGAGATCCTCCTCGGACATCCCGGTTTCTTCCTCAACGGGGGTTTCCGGCACTTCGTACTCTGCCTCACCTAAGCGGTTAGCACTTGGATCGGAAGGTAGAAGTGTTTGACCTAACCGCTTAGGATTGAGGAAATCGGCCATTGGAGAGGGTATACCACGTTTTCACTCAATTAAACAATACCCAACTGATTCCGGCGCAATGGCTTAGACCAAGCCCCGGATGGGGACCAGCCGTGGATCGATGTCGCCGCAGTGCTGGCGAAGGTGAGCATCAATGCGTCCGCGACATCGGGAGAGGGGAGTCCGCGGCTGCGTGCCTCATCCTTGGACTCGATCTGAATCTTGCCAGCCGAAGTGATGCGAAACTTGCAGGCGGCGAGTTCGGAGATCAGATGCTCGTTCGGCGGGATGCGGACATCGCGCTTCTCAAACCATGCCTTCATGCTGCACCAAAGCTCGGCCCGGAGGTTGTGGTGTCCGCCCTTGATCGATGGGGACTCGCTCACGTTGACCCCCCGCACCGGAAGCTTGAGTTCGCGCAGACGATCCACCACGCCAGCGCCAATGCCGATGACATCGGCCAAGATCTCCTCGGGGCGATCCTGCGGCGCCGCGGTATCCCATGCCATCTTGACCCGCCCTACGGTCTCCATCGTATCTGTCCTGCTCCAGCGGGTGATCGAGGTGACGGCGTTGCCGCGGCGCTGTAGCAGCACGGTCGAGTCCGGGCCGTACCTTGCGATGTCCAGACCCCAGACGAGAGGGGCGCCCAGGATCGGATCGACATCGCGAGTCGTTGACCCTTCGATCAATTCCATTGCGATAAGCGTGTCGTCGTCTGCGCGGGGGAACTCACCAAGAACGCGAATGCGGTAGGCATTGGAGTCGATGCCGTAGCGTGTCGCCATCTCCTCGATGTAGGCAGGAGAGACGCGGGGACTGGCGTGGCAGGGGACGACAAAGGTCTTCCAGTAGGGGGCGAGTTTATGATGGGTGTCGTAGAAGAAACCGCTTGATCGCACCGGATTGCCCAACAGGATCGTCGTCGCATGATGCCCGGACATCGAGCCGCTTGCCGCCTCGAATACGGACTCCGGGATGCCCGAAGCTTCATCGGCAATGAGGAGAACGAAATCACTGTGGACGCCTTGCAGGGCTTCCGGCTGCTCTGCACGGCTCGTTCTGGCGGTGATGAATGACTCCGATGGAGCGTTCTTCAACTCGATGCGTTCGGCCTTAACTTCGATCAGTTCCTGAAGGGGAAGGGGAAGCTTCGATGCCCACCGTTTCAATTCGCTAAACAGCGCATCGAACAACTGTGCGGTAGTTGGCGCCGTCACCACGGTCTTGCTTGGAAACTTAGTGAAGAGCGTCCAGAGCATCAGCCACGCCGCTGTCGTAGACTTGCCGATTCCATGACCGCTCCGAATAGAGAGCCTGCGGTGTCCTGCCGCTACAGCCTGGAGAATCTCAGCCTGCGCCGGATCCGGTGTCGCCCCCAACACCTCCCTAACGAACAAGCACGGGTCCGCATGATACAACCGCATGAAATGGATGAAAGGGGACTCCGCAGCAGGCGCTGGCATTTCACCGGAAGTGTACCACCTAACCGCTTAGTACTGGCAATTACTCCGCTTTCTTGAGAACGAGGCCATGCCATTCAAACCCGGAGTTGTAGCGTTGACTCTGGAATCCCCGCTCCTTCAGCTTCTTGGCGAATACCACATTCGAGCCGGGGTTCGACCCCTGCCTGTTGCACCAGTCCTGCCAGTTCTCGTATAGCTCCACTGACCTTCCGCGGCCTTGGGTCTCGGTCTCACAACTTTCCAGGAGCCAGCGCCCCATCGTATCCTCCGACTCCAGATAGTCCTCGGTGGCCATCAGCACTTCCTGCGGTGGGTTCAAGCCTTCTGTGTACCACTCGCGTGCGCCTTCGATCATCCACGCCAGGATAGCCGGATACTCGTCGCGCAACTGCTCACCGAGTAGCTTGTTGACCACCCGCGGCTGGCACTGGAACGGAACCACATGGATGCGCCGCGCCATAGCAGGTCCGACTGAGGAGATATGCGGCTGGTGATTCCCGGAGAAGATCAGCTTGAAAAGAGGGATGAAGGTGAAGGGGTTGCCAAACATGAACCGAGCCGTGACTGCGTCCCCTCCCGTTAACTGTTTAACCAGCCCCTCGTCCCATGTCTGGCCGGGACGGGTCTCCTGGCACTGCACCACCCGCGCCCCTGCCAAGGCGGCGATCCCCGCGGGGTGAGCGGCATCCTTATGGGCGGTGAAGGTGTCCATCGCAGCCGTCGCACAGTACTCGCCCAGGATGGCGGCGAGGCAGTTCAAGAAGGTGCTCTTGCCGTTGCCGCCGCTCCCCCATAGCAGGAAGAATACGTGCTCCTCGGTGCGCCCCGTGAGGCAGTAGCCTGCCATCCGCTTGAGGTAGGCCACCTTAGTCAGATTGCCGCCGCAGGCTTCCAGCAGGAAGGCTTCCCACAACGGCGCCGCGGCCTTTACCGGGGCCACCGTCGTCCGCCGGGAGATGTACCGCTCCCGGTCGAGCGGAAGCATGGCGCCCGTCCGCAGGTCCACGATTCCCCCCGGCACGCCGAGCAGGTCTTTGTCCGCATCGAAGGTGTCCACATTGGCCTGCACCTTGGGCATGGACTCGGAGAGTTGCGCCACCGCTTTGACCGTGTGCGCCGATGCTATCGCACGGGCTTTGATCTCGGCGCTCTTCAGTTGGGAATCGTTAGCGACAAGGGCGGCGATACCGGAGCAGAACTCAATCGAATAGTTCATGATGAGCGACACGTCCGCCACCCAGATGTCCCCCCGGTAGACGTACCAGATCTTGCGGTCCCGCACCCACCGCAGATCATCGCCATACTTCTCGACCAGATTCTCAGCCAGCCAGATCTCGGAGTTCTTGACGGTGCAGCCTGCCGATAGCAGGGGAATCACGCTTGACGGCATCTCGATCTCCAATGGCTCAAAGTCGTATTTCGCAGTGGATAGCCCGTGCTTCCGGGCTTCCCGGTAGAGGGCTTCCGCCCCAACGGAAAAGGAGGATCCGACAGTCTCCCAGAGACCGATGCAGAAGTCCTCGGTGTTGTCTGGATACTCCATCCCCCACTTCATCCAGATCTCAAAACCCGCATCCGGCTCGTTGCGCGTTGCCGCCTTGATCATGGCGCACATACGGACGGCATCCTGCCGGGACGGGTAGTTGGCGCGGGTGTTGGGGCAATGCTCGACGGCTTCCCGGACACGGTCGATGGGGCCGATGAGCCAGTCCTGATCCACGTCTTCGCGTCTGGTTATCTGTCCGCCCCCGGTGGGGCTGGTGATGATATTCAGACCATTCAGTTGCTGCTCGATATCGGCGAACATGGCATCGATCAGCACATGATCCACGTAGGGGAGATCCGCAACAGGAGGGATGCCGAATGGCCATGTGTAGGGATCCCCGGTGCGTTGGTGGATGCCCCACAGGACAATCTGCTGGCCCTCTGCCAGGAGTTCCACCATGTGCTTCTTATCCTCATACGTGAAGTGGATCTGGCGCCGTAGCAGAGCGGTCCCCTGACTGCGGCAGATGAAGGCACACTTGGGCGCCTCCCCCACCCGCATGGCCACGCACTTGCCGAGATGGCGCACCACAATCGAACGGATCAGTTTCGATACCCGCTCCTCGCGGACATCGATGTCGATGGCCACCAGTTCGCCCAGGAGCAGCCCGATGCCTGCGCCCCATGCATCGATCTGCGAAGGGCTGAAGATGATCTTAGGCCACGGGTATCCCATCCAGAATCCGTTCCTGAGCATGGCAGGAGACTTGCCCATGTTCTCGGGCTTGAGACCGCTATTGGGCGCAATGATCCCGTTGGGGGGACCGATGGGCAACAGGGGTCCATAGGCCAATTGAGCGAACTCGACGGCAGTCATTTCCGGTATCGCATCCCTTCCCACGCTTCGACATCGATGGGGCAACCCGCGGCCCATTCCGGTACCTCGGACATAATGGCCTTGAACTCAGCCAGACGGCTCCCGGCGCCGCCCGGAACCTCGGCCACGATCTCATCGTGGACGGTCAGAACCAGAGGAAATCCAGCCGATTCGAGCTTGAGCATGGCCTCGGCCAATACGTCCCGTGCGACGGCCTGAACGGCATTCTCCACCCACAGTCCGCCGTACATCTTCTTGGGGGTCCACTGCTTGGTCATAGTGGAGTTGTTCATGCAACTCACGCACTCGCGGTCTTCACCCCACGGGGTCTGCGTCATGATCAGTTGCGGTTCCGCATAGTAGAGGGAGCGTCCACCGGGGAGGATCATCTCCAGCCAGCCGTGGCGCATGATAAACGTGATCCTGCCGCAGTGGGTACGGTAGCCGGGGGAGCGGACGGCTCTGATGGCGTTTGCATCCATCGCATCCCACAGAGCCTTGATGCGGTCATTGGTCTCGCGATAGATCTGGACCGTCTCGGCGGCGAACTCCTCGGTGATGTCGATGCCGCGTTTGGCGCAGTTGTCCCGGAAGGTCTTCCGGCCCATCTGGTAGCCCAAGCCCAGTACGGCAACCTTGCCGAAAGCCCGTTGGTCCTTGGAGACCTTGGTTGTGTGATAGACCTTCCCGGCCATTGCCACATAGGGATCCCCGCCCGTGCGGAACAACGCCAGCAGATCCTCCTGGCCTGCCAGCCACGCCAGCACTCGCGCCTCGATGGCTGCGTAATCGCCAGCCATCAGGGAGAAGCCCTCCTCGGCACACAGGTGCGCCCGGAGCAGCGAAGAGAGTACCTCCATCACCGGAGCGTAGGCGTCGATCATGTCCAGGTCTTGCTCCATCACCAGTGGGATCAGCCGTTCGACATCGCGTATCGTGCCGCGGGGAAAGTTTTGTGGCTGGACCCCACGTCCGCTCCAGCGTCCCGTAGCTGCGCCGCAGTACTGATGCAGTCCCCGCAGCCGCCCGTCCAACTGCGCGTATTCGAGCATGGAGTCCAGCTTGGCCACGCTGGACTTGGCGGCATCGGCGCGGATGGCCAGAGCCTCGGCCACGGGCTGCGGCAACTTGCCGTGGAGCATCTCCTCAATGGCGCCGATGGCGAGGGTCTCCACCTTGACGCCTTGAGCGCAGACCCACCGCTTCAAGTCTGCGAGTCTGTTGGTGGCGCGAACGGCCCCGGAGGTGATGTTGTCGAGTTCGACATCGGCGCGGAGGGCGGCGAGGATAGCGCAGTCTTTGGACGCCTTGGCCAACTCCACGTCGAGCAGCACGCCTCTGTCGTTGATCGTCTGATCGAGCAGGTACACCCGCCGCTCCACGTCCGACAACGGGTTGAGCCGTTTCGCGATGGCCCGTTCCACCTTCACGTCATTGGCGCAGTAGCGCCCCAACTCGTCCATCTTTTCCCGCTCTTCCCACCAGACCGGAGAGCCGTCCGCATTGAAGCTGCGGGGGCGGCACATGCGGAGCATGAGGGCGCGGCCGCCCATATCTTTGGTCTCGGGAATCTTCAATGCATATGCTGCCTGCGCCAGTCCCAACGGGAGTCCGTAGATCCCGCCTCGGGCCATCGAGCAGTGCCACTCCTCCAGCGCAGGGGCGCCGAAGGCGTGCATCGGCTCCCCTGGACGCGCCCAACAGTCGCGCCACATGACCCGCTCAAACTGAGCGTTCCAGGCGTGCCATTCGGCGCCTTCCAGGAGCGCCCGGATCAGAAGCGCGGGGGCCGGATCCCCGCGCATCCATAGATGCACCGGACCATCGTTCGCGGCATAGGCCGCGCAGAGGATCACGGTGGAGGGGTGGGCTGCATATGGATACAGCCCCACCTTCCGCAGATCCAGAAGAGACCTGCTCTCGAAATCGACGTTGATAATCACGGCTCGATCTCCTACAGCAGTGCGTCGTCCATCTCCGCTTCCGCAATCGGGTCGAAGTCGTCCTTCGCCTTCTTCCGGTTGTCCAGGCGAGTACCCTCCTTGATCTTCTGAATGTTCCGCAGGCCCGTCCCCACACCTTGCCCCCCGCCAGCGTTAAAGCCGTAGAAGTTGATGGTGGCGCGGACGATGCAGCCCGGATATAGCTCCAGCGGATTGGTGATCTCGGTAGGCTTGCCATCGACGCCAGCCACCGGACCTACAATGCCCGGAGCGGAGTCGCTGCGGCAGTTGATGAAGAAGCTTCCCGGCGGATAGCCTTTGGCTTCCTCCTCCTCGGTAGTCGGATGGATGGGCAATTTCAGCTTGCCCGATCTCTTCAGGGAGTCGTACTTGGCGCCAAGCTTCTCGCGTCCGCAGGCGTCGATGAGAGCATCGAGATTCTTGCGGACCTCCGGTGGCGTTTCCGCGGGGAATACGAGAGCGCAGCTATAGATGGGTTTGGTGGCATTGGGGCCGGGAAGCCGCGGCTCGAATAGAGCCGGATAGGAGAGGATGACCGGGGGTGTCCTGAAGACTTCTGATTTCGGAGACTTCGCCGTTGCATTCGTTGGGTTCATTGGAGTTCCTGTGGGGTTAACGCCGAGAATTCATCGGCGGCTGAGAGTTGAAGTACGGCAGGGCGAGGGTCGCTCGCTTCCGCCAAAGTGAGACCGGAGGAAGTCTTCTCGATCAATTCCTCGGGGATCCGGTTCTTGCCGATCTCCTTTTCGAGCGCAGCCGGGGAGCGGAGGGTCTGCGGCTCAAAGATCTGCGCGACGGGGATCTTTTCCTTCCTTGCCCAAGCCCCCAGTGCCTTCTCGTCGCGCCACTTACGGGTGGCTCGTTTGGGGACCAGTTTCCATCCCGGCATCTCCCCGCCTGCCAGCAGGACGTTGTAGGCGTGTTCGCGAACGGACGCCATCCACTGCTCCACCAAATGGAACCGGGACATCAACCGCGCTAACTCCTCGGTGGTCAGAGCTTCCGGTGGAGGACTGACGGCGAGGGAATCCTCGGCGGCGAACTCCGTTTTAGCCACCTCCAGCGCCGCATCCCGAAGAGCAGGACATTGGGCATGGGCGGGACAGAATCGGCAGTGGTCCCCCGGTACCAGCTTGGGCGCCTCGGCCAGCGTAGCCTGCACCCCATCGAAGAGGTCCAGCGCAAAGTCCAGCAGTTCGATAACCGAGATCTCCTCAGAGCGGATGGGACCGTCCGGGTGCGGTGCGCGAGGCTGCACCACCGTGATCCGCACCGTCTGCACCTTATCGGCCTGCGCTTGATGGAGGGAGAGGAGCGCACCGAGAGCGTAGTAGCGGAGTTGCTTGTTCCCCTCAACTTCCACCGGGACGCCTTGCCCATGCTTGTAATCGACCACGTCCAGGCGCCCCTTGGTCAGGGAGAGGAAGTCCGCAGTCCCGTGCATCGGCGCTGGCGGATCGAGCGGGTCCAGGAAGAACTGCCGCTCGATGGCATACCAGTCCGCATCCTGGATGAGCTTGCGAACATAATCGACGTAGGTGTAGACGGCATCGACAAAGTCTGCGCTTAGTTTCTGGCCGTTCCATTCCTTGCCCACCCACTCGTTGACGATGTCCCGATGCCGCAGGCAGTACTCGCCGAGTTCATGCGCCGATGTCCCCTCCTCGGCGTAAGAGGAGGTTGGCGCTGGCGGCATCCGGCGGCATAGCTGGATCGATCCGGGACAGGCCATCCATCGATAGGCCGATGAAGGGGAATGCTCACAGTGGGACCGCTCGTTGTGAGCCGCTCCGTTGGTCATAGGGCCGATACCCTTGCCTGGAATGCCTGGAGCTTCTCCATGTTGTCGCCCAGATCCCGGAAGCGGCTTACGCCAAATTCGGTGAGCAGAGCCTGCACACCCAGACGGTTGCGGGTGAGCGCATCGACGCAGGCTTGGGTGGCATCCCGCCGGATCTGGTCCGGTCCAGGGGCGCCGTTGGTTGCCTCAGGAGCGGGTGCCGCGGGTTCCTCGGCCACCGGGGGCGGCGCAGCAGGTTCCGCGGCGGGGGCGGCTTCCTGCGGCTTCTCGACGGCTTTCTTCGCCCTGCCAACAGGCTTGGGCTGCACCGGGGTCTCCACCGGAGCGGGGGCGGCAGGGTAGGGGTCATATTGGGATTCCGCCCCCGGTGCGCCTAGCCGATCCAAGGGGAGGGTCATCTGCGGACTGACTTGCTGCGGGTCGTCGTCATGGGACGCAGCGAGTTTCAGTATCGTCAGTACGTCCTCGGGCCGATCAGTAATGGCGCCAAAACTGTAGCCTTTACCCTTCGCTTCAATGTTGACTTGCATAGATGGGTTCTCCTATTTCGAGATGGCTCGAAAGCTTGCGGGTTTGAGTTGCCGCGACTAGCTCGTCGATGGAACGAGCCAGTGCGGAAATGCGGACAAAGACGGGCTTGGTCTGGCCGTAGCGGTGGCATCGTTTCGCCGCCTGCAACATCTCGGCGGGAACCCAACTCGACTCAGCGAATACGACTTGATTGGCAGCGGTGAGGTTGATGGCCACCCCCGCGGCCTGGATCTGGCCGATGAATACGCGGACCACCTCGGAGGTCTCGAATGCATGGGCGTTGCGCTCCCGTTGAACCGCGGAAGTCGAGCCGTCGATCACCACCGCATTGAAGTGCCGCAGACCCTCGGCCAGCGTTCGGATGACATCCTTGTGGTGCGCCCAGATCACCACCTTGGGATAGGCATCGGCGGCGAGTTCGGCGCCTACCAGCCGCACGATGGACTGCGCCTTGGACTGGCCTATCAGACGGCGCAGCGTGGCCAAATGAAGCGTGTTGGCGTGGAAGTCGTCATGGTCCTTGATGCGGCTGTAGAGGTCTTGAATATCGGAGGTGGCTTCCAGCTTCTCGATCTCCTGCCGCGCCTCGTCGCTATCGATGGTGAGTTGCCCCCAGATGAGTTCCGGCAGATCCGGCAACACGTCCGCGATCTCCCGCCGCAGCCCTGCCTGATTGAGGATCCGGCTCAACTCCGGGCGGTTCCGCACCGCATGAATCTTGGGACCGTAGACGGTAGGCGTCCAGTGCGTGAAGTAGACCAGGAACTCCATGTGGCTCATGGGCCGCGGCGCCCCCGGCTGCGTGATCAGTTCGGGAAACAGGGCGCGGAGGTGGGTCCAGTACTCGGAAACATTATTAGGCGCAAATGTTCCAGACAGAACCCAGACGTTCTTAGCGCGGCTGGCCAGCCCCCGGTCAGGATTGGTGGTGTTGTAGATGGCCTTGGTGCGTTTGGCGGTAGGGGTCTTAAGGTAATGGCCCTCATCGATAATCAGCAGGTCCGCGCCAAGGCTGATCAGGACGCGCAGCTTCTTATCGGCAACGACTTTGTCGAAGGAGACCACGATGGGATAGGGACCATCGGGCCACCAGTCGCGCCATTCGCGCAGCCAATTGGCTACGGCCACCGCGGGACAGACGATGTAGATCAGGCTGGCTTGGATCAACTTTGCGCCCAGGATGGCCTGCGCGGTCTTGCCAAGCCCCGGAGGGTCCGCCAGCATGGCGCGGGGGGACTGCGCCAGCCAGAGCGATCCTTCGACCTGATAGGGGCGAGGTGTCATAGCAGGTCCACCACCGTGGCCATGCATTGCCCCAGGAGTTGGGAGTAGGCTGGCGGGATTGCCTCGGCCAACTCACTCCATACCATCCAGTCGATGCCCATGGCGGCGCGGGCCTCAACCACGCCCCCGTTCTTCCAGCCGTCGCGGGTGGAGGATCCGCCAGCGTGTCCGGTGACGGTGTGATATTTCCCGTCGCCGATCCGGCCCTCATGGGGGAGGTGCGGAAGGCGCCGGATGGAGAGCGGCGCGTAAGGGTCCAGATCCTCCCAGTCCTCGATGGCAGGACAGTCGCACTCGAATGCATGAGCCTGGTGGATGTTGCAGCCAAACTCGTCGCAGCACTCGCACGGCTCCCACGGCGTCAACCGCGGCTCGATGAAGCACTCAAACAGCCGATGCCGGAACACGCCCAGGCCAAACTGCGTCCCGCAGAGGCGGACGGGATCAATCAGATGAGGCCGCGCCGTTTCGACGTTCTCGATGATGTAAGGGGTACGGCTGGCGATCAGCCGTTCGCGGACAGGGCCGATCAGATCCGGGTGGTTCATGGACGTGCCGTTGCGCTTCGCTCCTTTCGTATACCGCTGGCAGGGAGGGCTGGCCCATATGAGGTCATAGCCTGCCAGCGGGAAGGTCATGGCGTCCGCCTGGTGGAAGGCGTCCCCGCAGTACCGTTTCTGGGGCCGGATGTCCACCCCGGTCACATGGAAGCCAGCCTGCTGCAACCCGCGGGTGGCGCCCCCGGCGCCGCAGAAGAGATCGAGTGCCTTCAGAGTCAACGCCGATCCTCCATCGAGCCGAAGCAGGCGATGAGGGCGGCATCGGATCTGCCGTCGTCCTTGGCACGGGCAAAGAGGTGGGTGTATTGGGGGAAGAGTTCCGATGCCCGTTTCCGGCTTCCCCCTTTGCCCCCGGTGACGCCCATGAGACGGGTCCAGGCCGCGGGGGATACGAAGGTCATGGGGATCCGCATCCCGGCCAGGACTCCCTCGATGATCCCCAAGCAACGCCCAAACGCGAACATGGAGGAGACCCCCTGTCCGGGCATGGCATGGACCTTCTCGATCCAGGCTTGGACATCGGTGCGCCCCTCGCCGAGAGTCGTCAGGAGATCGATCACCAGGAACGGTGCGCTCACCTCCTGCACCATCCGCTGGCCGCGGCGGATCTTGACGGTGGGCATATCGAGGATGTCGAGGGTCTTTGCCTCGGTATCGTAAATTGCGATGGCCCCGGTGGCGCCGGGATCGACCCCGATGATTACCATAGCCACCCCCGGAACATGATCCAGGTGAGGAGGAATAAGAAGACAAGCGAGACGCCGCGGTACCATCGGCGGCTGGATCTCTCCTCATCCGCGGTTCTCCGTTCGCGCTCTTCCTCCCACCGTTTGGTGGCGCGGGAAATGATGTCGTCCCGGTCGATCATGCGGACTCCTCGGCGGCACATTTGGAATCCTCCAACGCAAGAATCAATAAGCCTCTGTCCTTGGTAATACCCACGGTTTCCCACCCCGCCCGGATGAAGCATCGACCGGGATCCCGCTTCTTCCGCACCTTGCGGGAATCGACGTAGGTGTAGTGCCGCTCTCCGGGCCAGCGGCGAATCGCCAGTCGATCAGCGGCCCGGATCAACTCGCTCGACAACAGATCCGACTCGTTGCGGAAAACAGCGCAACTGATCCCGGTCTGCGTGTCCTTGGAAATGAACTTCCGCCAGATGAAAAGCGCATCGAGGTCCACCGTAATGAGGACCATCTTCTGGCCGGGACCAACGAAGAGTTTTGGCTTCCGCCCGTCCGCGTATCTGCGGCGGCTGTAGTGGCGATCAAAGATTTCCCGCGCCAGACGGTTGCCGTCTTTTACCTCAAACCAGATGTCACTCGGCAGGGGCATGGGAGTCCTCCTCGGGGGCGAAGATCCCGGCCAGCGTGCGGGGTCTCGGCTCCTTGCGCGTCACCTCCATCAGCAGTCCTGCTTCCGCGCAGATGTCGCGCAGTTTGGACTCCTTCTTGTCGAAGCAGTCGGAGCAGAGGGCGAGAGTCGCCGCAAGGGATTTGTCCACCTGCCGCTTCCTCAATTCGAGGAGGACAGTCGTTGGCCAGTTGAGGCAGTTCTTGCAGGCGGGACAAAACATCTGCGTGCCTGCGGCATAGCGGAGGAGGTTCGATTGGACGGTGCGCTCCATTGGGGTCATGTGTTCCTTTCTGTGGGTTGTTTCAAATTGCGGCTGGTGGTGTGCCAGCCAAAAGCGAAAGGCGCTCCGTGAGGAGCGCCTTGGTGGTTCGTATTCTGCACAGGTGGTGTGCTGATGGTGTGCCTGGACCTCTAGGAGGCCCGTGTTTATTGGGTTTCATGGCATCCGGTCCTGATCATGTAGCATGGCCATAACTAGTGTTTTGTATAACTTACGTTGCAGAAACTGCTTCCTGGTGTGCCGAAAAGTGGCGTTTTGAGGGCAAGTGGTGTGCCAAGTGGTGTGCTTACTGGACACGTTGAGACCCCATCTTTTTGGTGATGTCGTAAGGCATCTCTTCCAGTCCTAAAAGCACCTGCTCCACCTTGGTCACATAGGCCATCTGCATGGCGGCAACGGGCTGCACATATTCGCGATAGGACATGTCCGGTTGAGAGTGGCCGAGTTGAGTCTGGATCGATTTCACGTCCGCGCCGAGAGCCGCAGCCACCGTGCCGAATGACCGTCGCAGCATACGGAAGTCTACACCAATCGAGGCCAGTCCTGCACGTTCGGCGGCAGGCTTGAGGATCTGGTCCCGGAAGGCATTCCGGCTCACGGGCTTGCCTCGCTGATTGAGGAAAAGGAGATCGTCCGCGCCGATGCCGTTGCCGCGGATCCACGCCTGGATCTTCCCATCAAGGACGGGAGGAATCGCGACGATGCGAGGCTCGTCGGTCTTGGTCAACTTGATCTTCCGCTTCACGTCGAGAGCATGGCGGATGGCAATGTAGCCGGGACCGATATCGTCCCCGTGGATGGCAAAGGTTTCGTTGGGACGGGTGCCAGCGAGGAAGGAGATCCAGACAACAAGCGAGTCCCGCTCGTTCAGTTGGGAGAGGAGAGCCGGGAGGTGCTTGGGGGAGAACAAGGGCTTGCTCACCGGGGGGAGTCCTTCCGGCTTTTCGATCTTGACGAGTTGGGACTGGGTGGGATTCTTGACGATCAGATCCCGCTCCTGCGCCAGCGCAAACATCCCGCGGAGAATACCCGTAATCTTGTTGACGACCGATACGCTGGCCCCGGTCTTTGGCTTGTAGGTGGGGCGATTTGGACGGGGAGCATGGACCCGATTCTCCAGCGAGAAGACAAAACTGCGGACATCCTCCGCGGTGGTCTCCTTGAGCTTCAGATGGCCCAAGCCGCCGATGATATCGTTCTTGATCAGGCTGGCCATCCCGTTGCCGCCCCCCGGCTTATCCCACCGCTTGAAACGGATATAGTCGGTGGCGATATCGGCCACGGTGACCGCTTGCTTTCCAGTGCGGGTGGTGGCCACGGCACGGTTGGCGCCGTGGAAATCCTTGCACCACTCCCGATGCTCGACCTCAGCCTCGCGTTTGGTCATCTTCGCGCAGAGGCCGATAATCCGGTACATCGTGTTGCGTCCGGTGGTCCCATCCGCTCTTGTTTTGGTGACGTGATAGATCCCCTGCCACTTCTTGACCTTGCTGCGGGGAGCGATGCGGACTGACCCATCCTCGGACCCGTGAGCGCGGAGGATATGCGCCTTGGTGTATTGGGCGATAGGCTGATCCGGGGTCTTCATATGAGTTGCTCCAATGCGGCAAGGCGTGCTTTCTGGACATCGATGGCCTTGATGGCGAGGACGCTCCGGGCCTCGTCCTCGGTGGTGGCCCAGGTGTTGGCCTGGTGGCGGTTGCCTTCCGCATCGTAGTAGATCATCCAGTAGTAATTGGCGCGAAGCTGGAGCGATCCGCACCCGTAGGGGATGCCGCTGGAGTTCATCCTTGGTTTTGCTTTGGTCATGCCCATGAGTATAGCACAATTAATGTAAGGGGAGTCCCGCGGCCATCTGGCGGTTGCACTTGTCGATGAAGTCGTCAATCGCGCTCTGCCGGAAGCGCAGGCTGCGCCCCATCTTGATCGATGGCAGGAAGGGGCGGTACTTGCCGTTGGCGTGGACCGTCACCCATGTGAGGGAGACCTTCAACTGCGCCGCCACCTCCTTCGCAGTGAGGAGGGGGTCCGCGGCGCCGGGAGGTTTGCGTGCGGGGATCACTGGATCCCCCCGGTGGCGTCGATGAACTCTGTCTGGAAATCCTTTAGCTCGTCCCGCAGCCGGATGACCGATTCCAGCCGCTCCTCCATCATCTGCCGGAAGGAGAATCCTGGCGGAAGCGTGCCGTCAGGGAACCGCACTCTGTTGAATGCCGCATCGGCGCCCAGGAAGAACACGGTGCGGAAGACTTCACGGGTGGCCTTTGGGTAACGGTTGAGATCGAGCGCGGTGAGCAGAACCTCGAATGCGGCCTGGATGGATTCGGGCGGGGGATAGACGGGAGGTTTCATACTTCCTCCTCTTCCTTTTCGTACTGCGCGATCTTGAGCGCATTCTCCAGATGGGCCACGGCAGCCGCAGTTTGTGGGGTGTGATCGATGGGGGTCAAAGTCTCCACAACGGCCCTGACGATACCGATCAGAACATCTAACCGGACTGCGCTGTTGACGGCACGCATGTTGGCGTCGAAGAGGTCGGACCCAAGATTGTTGACGAGCTTCAGCACGGCGGCATAGGGATTGTCCCTGGACTGGGATTCCCGATCCATCGCCAGCATGAACTCGAGAGTGTCAATTGGCTTTATGGTCATGGCTGTTCCTCCCGGAGGGCCGCTTGAATCAACTTGCATGTCTCCAGGCTCAGGAATATCTTCACTGGCGCTTCTCCATTCTCGATAGCGTTGATGAAGTCCACCGGGATGCATTCCAACGCTTCGCGCAGCCGCGCTACTTCCTTCTGCAAATCCGCCGTCTCCTGGCAGTAGCCGCAACGCGGCTGGTCGGTCAACACCCGCATACAGACGGGACAGGGATGGTGGTTGGACAGATCGACTTCCCTCGTGGGGTCCATAGGTTTCCTTTCAAGGGGCGGGTCCGCGCCCCCTTGCATGAGGTATCGTGCAGAGGGGCGCGGTGTTGGCGGGGGCGGCGTGGGGGGAGTTAGCGGTGGCCGAAGACCAGGACGGTCAGGGCTACACCAAAGAGCGTGTAGGCGGCGAGTTCAAAGGAGTTGAGGGGAGAGCCGCGGCGGTGGAGTTGGACGGAGTGGGCCGCGCAGGCGGCGCCGAAGAGGATGGCCATCACGATGATGAATATCTGAGCGGATTTCATAGCAATCCGATCCTTTTCGCCTCGGCCCGGATCAGTTGTGCCAGGAGGTGCGGAATATGGCGCCCCCTTTTCTTGGCAATGGCGCGGAGCAGGTCTCGATCCTGTTTGAATACCTGCCAGTGAACGGTCGAAATCTGGTCTGGATCAGTGATGGAATCGTCCGCCCAATCATCCGGGGACGGGGCGGTCTGGAGAGCGCGGAGGGACATTTGAGTTTGAGAATATTCCTGCTTAGAGGTGGTGTCAATAGCGGTTTCAGGGGGTCAGTGGGAAGTTTTGTCCCTGAGATGTAAACAATGGGAAGTTTTGTTGCAGTACCTTAGTTTGTGGAATGTGGGGGATAGCGGGAATTAATGGTCATTTGAATGGGTCCGAATAATGACGAATTAATGGCTGCAAATAAATGTGGGGAATGAATAAATCTTTGGGCGGTGGAGTGTCATTCGCAGGTTCATGCGTATACGCGTATAGGGGAGTAACTTGGGTTACCTGTTGAGAGGTATTTCGGGGAGGGGGTTGGTGTTTATGGCACAATGGATGCCAAGAACGGAAGGATGTGAAATGGAACCAGAAGTTGAGTCGAGATTCGAGCGGATCGAGCGGAAGCTGGAGCAGATGGCCGAAGGGCTGGTCTCGTTGACCGCCCATGCGGCGTACATCGACGGGCGGATGTCCGGTCTGCTGGAACGGATGGATCAGCAAACGGAAGGGATGGTAAAGCATGACATCCTGCTCGACCAGTTGATGAAAGCGCAGTTGCGGACAGAGGCCAGCCTGGACCGTCTCTCCGGGAAAGTGGACCGTCTGACCGGGAAAGTCGATGAGATCGACCGGAGGGGCGGGAAATGACCCCGGAAGGCGCCTATCCGTACCCCTGGACGCATGAAGAACTCGAAGAGATGAAAGCGGAGCTTTCCGCCGCTCTCGACAAGACAGAACGGGAGCGCCCGGAGGTCCGCCCACTGCCGCCGATGACCGAAGGGGAGGCGCTGGCCCTGCTGAACGCGCTGGTTGGAACGGCGGAAACCCGCCCGTTAACCGGAGATGAAGCGTTTCTGCACGGGCAATTGCTTTCCTGCTTCCGCATGGCGGTGAGGGCCGATACGCTAGGCCATAAGGGCCGCTTCTTTGTCATCAGCCAGGACGATGTCGAGCGGCTGGCGCGGAAGTGAGCTTCCAGGGAAATCGAGGACGCCCATGTTGGACAAGTACATCCTGAACGAGAAGCATGAGCCAGTCCCGGTCCCGGACGATTTTGCTTGGTGGGAGTGGTTTAGCACCTTCAACCGGAAAGTGGCGCAGGCAGAAGTCGGAAGCCTGATCGTCTCCACCATTTTCGTTGGCATTGACCTCGGCTTTGGGGATGGTCCACCGCAGGTATTTGAAACCATGATATTCGGCGGGGAGTCGGGGCATGAGCCTTGCTGGCGTTGCTCGACGTGGGCCGATGCTCTGCTGATGCATGAGTTGGCGGTGATCGAGGCAGAGGCAAAAGTGAAAGCGGGAAAATGACCAGATACTACCTGAAGCTCGATTTGGAGGGCGCTCCTGAGATCGAATGCACCAAAGGGGAGTTTGTCCAGGCTGAGAGAAACGCCGGATTCCACCCAAAGGGAGAGGACAGGGGAGAGCCTTGCACGGCTGGATTCAGCGGACGGGGAGTCCGGGGGCGGGTAGTCTATGAAGGCGATAGTACGAAGACCTTCGTAGAAGGCAGGAACCCCTGAAATCTTAGGGAATTTCGGGGAGGGGGTGCCTGTTTCGGGGGCTGGATTTCAGGGGGGGACGGTTTATAGGGCCGTCGGTCCCATTGCACATGGGAATTTATTGGGGACGGTGCCTGAGGAGTCCCACAACTATCTCGCTCCCCGCCGCTGATCGAAGGGGGGCCACCGCGCCGCCGCGCCGCCAGCGCCCCGGACCCGCGGCGCCCCGGACCCGCGGCGCCCCGGACCCGCGGCGCCCCGGACCCGCCAATCCTGGGTCGCGATAACAGCAACGTATCGCGGGTCAGTGCGCCCCACCTCGGCTCAGTGTATCGCCCGATAATACGCCGAATCACGCTAAGTCCAATGCAATCAATGACTTTACATCAGTCACAAGTTGACATATGAACGCTTATCGGAACCACTATTCAGGAAGTGCTTTGGTATCAATGACTTGCGTGGATGGGTTGCTGGCGTTAAACTGCCGCATCGCATCGATATGCAAGGCGCCGATGTTGACCTGTACCGCGGTCTGCTTGACCCCAAACTCCTCGCGATTGTAGACGCCAGCCAGCCACTGCCTGGACTCCATCTGCAACCGCGCCTTGGACGTGCCGAGTTCGCTGGCTTTGTCCGCTATTTCCATCGATTCCTCGGCCAAAGCGGCGGCGCTGGCCGCACGCGCGGCGTGGTACATCGCCTTGCGTTCCGCGTCTACATTCAGCCAGTCCGCCAGCACATTGCGACTCGTCTCCAACTCCCGTGCAATACTCCACATCGTCCTGCCGTTGGCCACCTGCGCGTAGACCCACTCAACCCCGCCCTTATCGGCTATCGCCGCCAACATCGCACGCTTTACCGGATGGCCTGCCATACCACCTCGAATACCACGATTCCGCGCCTATACGCAAGCACAACCGCTCCAGACCCTCCAACCCCTCACCCGGGGCGCCCCGATGGCAGGAAGGGCCGTTTCCGCCCAATATCCCGCCCATCCTTCGCCCGTGCAGCCAGGAGATACCGCCTTCCACCCCGCGGCGCCTGCCAAAAGGAGAAGGGAAGGCGAAAGTGTAGTCATTTTCCCCAATCGTGTAGTGTCCGTGTAGTCGAAAGTGTAGTACTTCGACCAATGTTTACGGGCTTTCGTGTATGGAATGTACCGTTTAGCGGGGATCCCCCCCTATGCACATATGCATGTACATTGCGTATATACCTATATACACCCACATATGCGTAAAAGATCCTATATATCCATACACTGTATGCACTAATGCCGATGTTTATTGATCGAAACGGTACACTTTCGACTACACGAACACTACACTTTTGCCCCCCAACGGTACACTCTCCTGTGATAAGGTGTCATTCCAATGACTCCCCGCAACACGCATCCCCTCAACATGGCGCCGCTCAACGAGCGTCAGACAAAGTACATCAACATGGTCCGCGAGAAAGGTGTATTTCCCGCTCCCCCTTCCACCACCGGATCCGGCGCACTGAGAACCCTGTTTGCTCTCCTGTCCAAAGGCTTCCTGATACAGCGCCGGGATCCGGCATCAGGCAATTGGGTCTTTGAACCCGTCAACCCTCCCCCTGTCCACTCCTGGCATGAGTCCATCACCCCTGCGGCCATCCTTGCCGAATCCCAATCCGCCATCCCCCGCGGCTTCTGCCTGGAGTGCGGACACCTCGTCCCCGCTGCGTCCCGCGGCGCCAAGCACCAGCCCTGCCAATCCTGCCGCTCCCATGCCGTCTACGGCGTCGATTGGCTGCTCCCCTACGCGAAAGGAGACTCCGGTGCCCCACCGTCCCCATCTCCCCTCTGAATCAGCCCCAAAGCGGCAGCCTGCCGCCTGCTCCCGGCAAGCTAAGATCAAAGTCTAAACATAGAACGGGACCGCATCCCGTCCTCCCCCTCAACACCCGTTACGACAAAGGAACAACATGCCCAAGAAGTACAACGAAGACCCGCAGCAAGCCCTATTCCTGCAACTCGGGAAGTTCTCGATAGCAGCAGGGCTGCAATACATCAAGCCTAAGATCGAAGAGTTCCTCGCCCATGAACTCCAGAGCCTGCTCCAAGGCGCACAGATGGCCCACAACGGCGTCGAGAAGCCGAAGCGGTCCCTCAAGACCCTCCAGGCGGCTGAGGCGTCCCTGGAGGCGCTTACGGCCACCTCCCCGAAGCGCGGCAGACCCGCTGGAGTGAAAGGCCCAACAGACAACTACTGGTCCCGCCTCTCCCCGGAAGAGCGCAAGGCGGAAATGGCGCGGCGCATGGGTGCGCGCAGCAAGACGGTCAAAGTCTTTTCCCCCGAAGAGATGATCGATGGCCGATACACCAAGATCGGCGCCGCCAAGGTGATCGGCATATCGCCCAAATCCCTGGACTACGTGTTCAAGAACAATGGCGGCGATCCGCCATCCATCCGTGTCCAAGGCGCGGGGCGAAGGGGCGCGGCTCTATCCACCTATGCCGTCGCTGATATCGAGGCACTCGCCGCGGCCCGGAGCGCAGCCAAATGACTACCCTCTCCAACCGCCAGTATCCCCTCCTCCGCATCTTTGTGAAGCTCGGGGAGAACAAGTTCATGAGCCTCACTGAAGCAGCCACGCTCGATCAGCGCCCCTTCCGCAGCCTGCTGATGCGCGGCTGGATCCGGTATGAGAAAGGCTACGGTTTCACCATCACATGGGAAGGGCGCGAGGCATGGCGGGTATTCGGCAATACGGACATCGTCCGCGCCAACCCGCTGGCTCCCCTGTGCGCCTGGTTCTATCGGCACAACCCCATCGATCCGCCCAAGGCTGGCAAGGCGGGTCCGCGGAGGGCTGCGCCATGAGTGCGCCTCGATGCCGGGAGCAGCCCTGCGAGACCTGTCCCTACCGCCGGGACGTGCCATCCGGGCTATGGGGCGCCCATGAGTACAACAAACTCCCTGAATACGACAAGCCCACCGGAGAGCAGCCTCTCGGCCCCTTCCACTGCCATACCTCTCCCAACTTCCTCTGCACCGGATGGGCGGTCTGCCATGAGCGCAGTGGACGGGGCAAGGAGTTGATGGCGTTGCGCGTGCTGGCATCTGTGACCGGGGAACTGGTTCCTCTTCCAGACACTACCGTCCCGCTATTCGCCAGCGGCGCCGCCGCTGCGGAGCATGGGCTGCGGGACATCCACCGTCCGGGCCGGAAGGCTCTCGCCGCCATGCGGAAGATCGAGCGGTCCCGCCTGCGGAAAGCCACGCAAAAATGGCCAGTCGCTTAACGCGGCTGGCCAGAGTGGAAATGCCCAAAGGTTACGAAAGGGAACGGCTCTATTCTACCGTGGCGCCGCTCCCCTGTTGGGAATGACTCCGCGCTTCTTTTCGCTGATGTTTGACCCAGGCGCGATGGAACCGTAAGAACTCTTCCTCGGTAACGGGGACGGCCCACCCACCCGCCGTCATCCACTGGAATAAGTTGTTCAGTCGGGCCATCTCCATGTACTCGGAACCGCTGTAGCAGATGTCTTTCAAGCGTCCTCCTCCTCGGGCGTGTCCCACTCTTCCCGCTTCAGCAGGAGGGCATCCCCTACGATCACCTGCTGCGCCAGCGTAGAGGCCGCGCCGTTGTAGCTCAACTCCATCCGGCGCCCGTCCTCATTCACCAGCATGTCCATCGGCGGGTTGAGGTGATCCATGCGCGGGACCAACTCGATGTAGCCCCCGACATACCCTTGCAACTCCGGGAGCGTGAACTGCTTGCCGTTGGCCGGGAAGACCATGTCGATCTCCCCGGTTGCCGCCTTAATGTGACGGGCCATCTAGATGTCCACCACGTTGTCCACATACTCCCGCTCCCGGCGCCGCGCCTCGGCTTGCAGGTTGGCGAGGTGGATCTCGTACTGGCGGATGGCCTCGGAGGTCTCGGGGGTGACGCGCATCCCCTTGAGGACTTCCAGCCACTTGATAGTGTCCCGTTGGGACAGCTTGACGATCTCGTTGGCGTTGATCATCGGTCCACCTCCCGGTTGAAAGCCCACTTGCTCTCGACGTTCCAGCCGTCCCGGTCGATGACCCAGGAGGTCAAGCGGTCGAACGCCACGGCGCCTCGCGCCTCTTCCAACGTCTTGAACCTGCCGTGGGACTCGTTGTTGTCCCGGTTGATGACTTCGTAGCCCAAGTCTAGGGCGCCCATCTTTTTGCTCTTCTTTGCCATGTTCATGTTCCTTTCGTTCCGGGGGCGCCTTAGGCGCCCACCTTCTTCCCGAAGCGATACGAATCCATCACGATCCAGCCGTCTCCGGTGACGTTGCGCTGGCACAGGACCACCGTCCCGAAGCAGGACTGACGTTTAGCGGAAGCAGCCGCCTCGCGCTTCGAGTGGAAGTATCTATTCTCTTGACCGTTTCCGGTTTTGTACTTGGAATCCAGCGCCCAAGCCGCTCGGCGGGTTCGATCTGTTTTCGGTTGACTGAGGGTCATTTTGTTCCTTTCGTTTGGGCGATTCGTTCGCCGCTCACAAACCTAGAATAGCACAACTTGTGCTACCGCCAAGGTGATTGATGTAAACAAATCATACCCCCGGAATCCGTTACACTAGAAGTATGAAGGAAGGTATTGGATGAGCAGATGGAAGGGGGGCATATGCACATTGCCCCGGAGTTGATGCCCGTACTCCAGATCACTCTCCCTTTAGTGGGAGCGATCCTCGGCGCGGCCTGGATGCAGAACAAGCGGCTGGACGATATCATCCGGCGGCTGGAGGTGATCGAGGGGATATTGCGGGATCAGGGCCAGCGGATCACCCGATTGGAAGAGCGGACCCCGCCTTTAGTCCAGTCGCGCCGATAGGCAAGAAGTATGAAGGCGCACTTCTTCCTGGAACGGATCCTGAGCCACCAGACACTCGACTCCGCACACTCCGCGGCGCATCTCATCACCACCACCTTTGCCGATATGGACGCCGAAGCCGGGGGCGCCGAAGTGGAAGGCACACGCATCAGCCCCGGCTACAAAGGCCATCCTACCGTCTGGATCACCCGCCGCTATTCCCGCGACGAGCGGTCCTTCAATCCTGTGCCTTTCCCCGGTCGCGGGTCAGCAGTCCGCCTGCTCCTGCGGCGGCGGGTAAGCCCCAGAACGTGCCTTTCTTCCAGTCGTAGGGGCGCACCTTCCCCTTCCCGCCAAAGCCTGCTCCCTTCAACTCGGTAAAGGCGTCGAGCAGTTCGCCTGCGCCCATACGGGGGAGCTTCGACGCATCCGGGTGCATCGAGGGGTGGGTGGAGACCCGCTCCCGGATGGGATCCCAGATGCCCCACTGCTCGGCGAACACGCTGCGGTTGTTCTCCGCGGCGGACTTGGCATTCTCCCCAATCATGGCGTCATACATCGGGCCGAATCCCTGCACATGGGACGGGTCCGATGGGAGATCGCGCAAGTGTTCCGGCACCTTTTGATTCAACAGTCCGCCCTTGCCTTTCACCTTGACCCGCGGACCCGCATTGACCTGCGTTTCGATCTGCGCCTCGGTGAAGTCCACCCCTCCCTTGCGTGCCACCAGATCGTCCCAGTCCTTGACCGGGGTGGCGTCCTTGGGCATCCCCAATGCCTTCATCTTCTTGGGATCCTTGCCCACTCCTTGATTCCAGCGGGTGACGGCACTGCTCTTGAACTTGGGTCCGATGTCCGGGTGGTTGATCACAAAGGGGCGGAAGTTCCGCGCCATGTGACGGTCCATCGCACTGATATCGGCCCCGGCTGCGTCCTGCCAGACCACTCCCATCGACGCCGTCTTGGCGCCCAGTCCCCGCAGTTCATTACCTACCCGTTCCGCGGTCTGCTTCCAGGTCTCATCCCCCTGCTTGCGGAAGAACTCCGGGTTCTGCATGAACTTATCGGCGAACTCCGAGAGGTTGGTCATATCCGGGGACTGGCGCATCCCCAAGCCACCCAAGGCGCTCTTCTCGACGCCGTAGTCAACACCCATCTGCTTGTTCAGCTTGGCCCGTTGGCTCTTGGTGAGCGTCTTGCCGCGGGTGTAGCTGGCCAGCTTGTCCATCTCCTCGGGAGTGCGGGGGTGCATCCGCGCCACCATCATCTCGTTGGGGAGCAGCGGGGAGTTGGGTGAGAGCAGCCCGAAGTTGATGCCGCGGTGGACGTGGGCATCGGTCAGATCCTTTGGCGTGGCGGCGCCTACGATCAGTTTGTGCAGTTCCCGGTGGAACTCCGGGGACATGTCCTTGGGGTTGTATCCCTGCGCCTGCAACTGGTGCATGTCCACGATAGTAAGCGGCTTCTTCATCCCGCCGGGAATAAGGAACTCCCGGCCCGTCCCCTGGTCGATGACCTTCTCCATTGGGTTGGCCGTCATATCGACGCCATGCTTGGCGCCGAAAGCCATCCGCTCCTCATCGCTCAGTTGGGAGAAGGGCTTGCCTGCCGCCGATGGCTCTTCCCGGAGCTTGGCGCGACGGGCCGTCGCCTTGTCCAGCACTTTGTGGGGAATCTCCTGTCCGCCCTTGTACGCATTCTCCAGGCTGCGGACGATGTCTTCCTCAACGGGCTTGCCATAATCGGCCAGCGACTGCGCCCGTGGGGAGAGCGCCCGTCCCGTTTGCTTCGCCACCTGCTCCACTGCCACCGGATGTTGCGCGGCCAGCTTGACTGCTTTGGCCGCGGTGGCGGCGCCCTTGCCTTTGCCTACTGCCGCCGCAGCCAGCGCCGCGCCTTCCCCGCTGCCGCGGAGCAGGGACAGGGGATTCCCGGCGGGGTGGACCCGGACGGGTTCCATGCCGAATCCCTGCCGGATGTTGTTGCCGATATCGACGCCCATCTTCTCGGACCAGCCCTGTTGCTGGTCCTGCGCCCCAAGGGCCGCGGCCAGCGGATCGAGGCCCGTCACGGTCATGCCCAGATTGGCCAGCTTGGCTTTCAGTCCGCCCCCGCTCAGGGCGCTGAGAGTATCGGTGTCGCTGGCAATGGCGCCGCTCCCCCTGATCCTGCCATGCTCGGCTTCCGCGGCCTGCGCCGCATCCCGCGCCATCATCTCCTGCCGCAGACGCTCGGTCTCTGCCAGCTTGCGTGCGGCCTCTGTGACCGGAGGGGGTGCTTGACCACCCCCCCACGCCAAACGGATTGGACTGGAACGATCTGCGGCTCGGGAAACCGAGTTCTGGAATAGGCACGGGTGCGCTCCTTAGGCTGCTATCGGCGGGTCATCGGTAATCGCCAACGAATCGGCGCGGATCCCGGCATTCTTACAGATTTGGACAATCCTGTCCGGGTACAGCGCCATCTCGTCTTCCGTCACACGGCACGCTAGCTGCGGGATGCGGAAGTGGGTGAAGACGTAGACGGTCACGTCAAGGACGTTGACCCCGTCCGATACGCTCTCGACGGTGATGACCGGATCGGGCAATCCGGCGCTGGCGCACATGTTGAGTCCCGCGGCCAGGAGGGTGGGGTCCGCGGCCTGCTGGTCCGGGAGCGCCAGCGCCCCAATCTGAGCCATCAGTTGCCGCCGCACCTCGCGGAGATCGGGAGCGGGGGGTTTCTTGTGAGTCTTGTCGTGCTTGTCGTTCATGGTTTCCTTCTTTCTATCTGCCGGATAGTAGTCCAGCGTAATGGGTGATGGCATTGGTTCCGGGGACGGGCGTCGAAGGTTTCGGCATAGCCATCATGCGTTGCCGCGCCGCCAGCCTGTCCAGGCCAGCGAACGGGTTGCCCAAGGCGATATCGGTGATCTCCCCGGCAGTGGCGGCGGGCACGCCACCGGGGTTGATCTTCATCATCTTCCCGGCGGCGCCTAGCCAGTTCCCTTGCGCGGCGTCGATCACCGCATCGGCGGGGTTGAAGGCGATGGCGTCCGCCGAGAGCTTCTTCTTCATCGTGTCGGATCCGCCGATGGTCCGCAGCCTGGTGCGGTTCTCCCGTGCCAGCAGTTGCATCTTGTTGTAGAAGTTGGTGTAGGCTTGCGTGTTGGGGAATAGCGCCCGGAGTTGCTCCCGCTTCTTGTCGTCCCCGAAGACCAGCCGGAAGACATCGGTCCCGGCGGGATTCTCCGAGAGATCCTCCCGCACATGATCGACCACCCCCAACAGGTAATGCTCCCTCTCGGCATGGGTGGTGTACTTGTCGCGCAGATCGCGTGCGATCTGGCCCGGAGAGTTCTTCACAAACTTCAGTCCCGCGTCGAGTGCTTCCTGCAACTCCTTGGGTCCGCGGTACTCCTTGAGGGCTTTGGCATAAGCCCCGTCTTCGCCGCCCGTGATCTCCTTCAGCCTGCGGGTGAGACCGCTCAGGTCCATGTCCAGCACGCGAAGCTCTTCAGGGTCGCCCACCACCATCTTGTTCCGCTTCTCCGCATTGATCATCCTCCCAATGGCTCGTTTCATCATGTCGAGCGTTTCGAGGCTTGGCGGGTTGTTCACATTGAACCCGCCGTTCTCATCGAAGAGCGCCGGGAGCGGCGGCTTGCGTTGCATGGCGTTGAGCTTCTGCGCCTTGGCGTAAGCCGGGGCCATCTGCGGAGCGTTCAGGATGTGGTTGAGTTCCGGGTCGATGATCCGCTTGAATTTCGGGTCCGAGAATGCCGCATCGTAGTGAGGCGCCGCCCTCTCCAGCGCCTGCCTTTGCAGGCCCAAGGCAACCTCCTCGGCGTCACCGGAGACCCCGGTGGTCCGCTCCAGTTGCCCCACGGCTTCCCCTCGGGCGCGGTTCTGGCGGTTCCAGAGCTTCTCGGTGGCAAGAGACTGCTGCTCCCCTTCATGCAGCATGGCGCCCTGCGTCCGCCGTTGGCCTGCCTCTCCCATCGCATCGGCAATGGTGTAATCGGTTTGCCCCAAGTCATGGGCGCGGCGCACACGGGCGCGGACACGGTCGATGGATAGCCTGTCCATGCCCAAGGATTCGAGCATCTTGATCTCGGCCATCCCCGCGGGTGTCTCGACGCCGGGATACTGCCGTGCGATCCGGCCCAGGAGATTCGCCTTCTCAGGCAGGTCCGCCGCACCGGGGATCTGGGAGGTGACCCCTCCCGGCGCCGGGATCGGATTCGGCATCAGGGGCGGCTGGCCAATCGGTCCTGCCATTGGCGGGACAGGCGCGGCCTGGACGGGTGCGGGGGTTCCCGGCGGCGCCATCGGGGGCCGTAGCGGCTGGTTGGGACTCATCAGACCAGGCGGACGTGCTGGCGCCGCAGGCGGGACTACCGGAGGTCCAGCCAGCGGGGGCCGTATTGGTCCCCGCTGCGCCCCGGTAGCAGCCATGTTGGGGATTGGCCCCGTCGATGGGGGGCGCAGCGGCGGGGGAGCAGGAACGGGCGCCCTCCCCTGTGGTGGTGCCACAGGAGCGGCAGGAACGGGCGCGGCGGCAGGCGCGGATCCGGCCCCCGGTGGCGGAACTGGCTCAGGGAACCAATCGGAGATCTTCTGCATCCCGCCTTTCAATAGCTGGTGTCCGCCCCGGACCAGTCCGGTGAGACCTGCCGCGGCCAGCGGTGCTACCGCTCCCCCGGTGATCAGACCTTTGGCGCGGTTCTCCAGCCCTTCACGGGCCGATGCCGCCCCGATGCCCATGCCGGGGAGGATGGCGTTCTCGGCGGCATGGCCCATGCTGCGCCAGATGCCGGGGTTCTCGGCTTGCGGACCCAATCGGAGGAGTTTCCGCAGCAGGGTAGGATTCTGCACCCCGGACTTGCCCCTCGTCCCCACCATCCACGGGAGGGATCCCACCACGTTGCCGCCAAGGTAGGTCCAGGGATGCTCCTTGAATGCCTGATCGATGCGGTCATTCTCCTTGTTGTGCTGCTTGAGATAGCCTTCCTTGGCAGGCTCACCATGCACCAGCTTCCGCAGCCCTGCGCTCCCCCCTGCGATCATCTCGTCCGCGGTTCCCCAAGTGAGACCCTGCTGGCCACCGAGTTCAAAGGCTTCTGATTGTGGCATCGGGGCTTTGTAGAGGGACGCTCCTGCCTGCAACACCCCCTTCAGGTTGGACTCTCCAACGGTCCCGCGCTTTCCACTCGGGGAGACGATCTCGTACTGCTTCTCTCCAGTAGGCGCAGGCGCAGGCGCAGGAGCGTTGGCCAGCTTGGTCCCCGGAACAGCCAGAACGGCGTCAAGGCCAGAGCGTTTCACGAACCCGCGCTTTCCACTGCTGGAGATTATTTCGACTTGTTCTTCATCTGCCATAGGATCACTTCCACTTCACTCCGCGCTTCTCCAGTTCCGCATCGGTCTCGTTCTCGTTCTTGATCGGCGCCGCGCTCTTGCCCCCGCTCATCGATCCGGTGGGGTCGATGCCTTGGATCACCAGTTGCGACTCGCGCATCAAGCGGTCAATACCCTTGATCGAGTCCTGCGGCCCGGAGAACGGCAGGCTGTTTGTCCAGTGGTGGATCTGGGAGAGGAAACGCTCCGCTTCCACCTCACCGATGGCGCCACCAGACCGCAGGCGCCCAATCTTGTCGCTGATGCTATCGACCAGATCGATCAGCACGCGATTGGTTCCCTTGGAGATGCCCCGGCTTGCCGCCACCCCCTGCTCGACATACGCCTGCCTGAGGGCTTGCAGTTCCGGCTGCATGGTGGACGCAATGGCGTAGGTCTTCGCCGCATCCCCGGAGAGGGTCTTGGGAGCCTTGGCCACTATCGCGTCCCGCATCTCCTTGGCTTGGGCGATCTCGAGTTGGGCTTGGTGGACGGTGAGGTTCCCCCGCGCCGTATTGGCTTGGCTCTCCGATGCCGCCACCTGACGCTCCCGCAACGGGAAGTTGCGTTGGTTCTCCGCGATGTTTTCGTTCAGCGTGTCCTGCTGGATCTTCGCCTGGATGACATCGTTGGGATCCCGCCCGATGGTGTATCCACCTTCCGGTCCCGCGGCAGTCTTGTCCACCCGCAGAATCTTGTCTTTCACGTTGACGTTCTCGTACTGCGGCAGTGGCGTCCCGCCGCCGAAGACCTTGGGGGCGCCGCCTTTCACGTTCTGCAAATAGGCGCGTTTGCCATCGACCATTGCCTCGGTCAACGCGCCTGTTTCCTGCGGCGCCATCTCAAACAATTTCAATTGATATTGTTGTACGAGCTTCTCGGCGTCGAGAGCATCGGCCATGTACTTATCGGCCACTTTGTTGTTGCCGATGGCCCCGTACTTGATCGCAATGTTGCGGAACATTTTGGCCTGTCCCGTGATCTTGGCAATCTCATTCTTGATCATCGCCGCGGGATCGGGCGGGGGCGCCACCGGGGGCGTCTGGATGTTGGGCATTCCAGGAGCCAGTCCGGGGTTCTGCACGGGCGCCGTATTTATGGGAGTGGGTGCCTGCTGCGATCCGCCACCCTCCCCCAAGCTCAACTGCCGCGCCACGTCCGCGGCCACGGCTTGCCCCTCTTTCTGCTGCTTCCGTTCCTGGCCAATCTTCCACGCGCCCAGAGCCTGCTGCTGGCCTTTCTGCAACCCCTCCTGAATAGGAGTGCGTCCTTGGGTGGCCAGCATTTGGCCCATAGCCATGACGGCGTTGCCACGCATCCCGCGCCGCATCTCGGGGGTGTACTCGTCTCCCATCGCGATGTCGATGCCGCCTGCGGCATTCTTGTCGAAGTTCCGCCCCAAGGTTTGCAGTCCTGAGCCAAGGAGTCCGCCCGTGCGCTTCAATCCCCCGCCGATGAGTCCGAATGGATTTGGCATATTACCCTCCCAGGAGTCCGTTCATGCTACCGAAACGATGGTGTTGGATGGGTGGCGCAGATGCCGTAGCGGCGGCGAAACCTTCCAGTCCCGCCTTGGCCTTGCCTCGCCACTTGGCTTTCTTCTTGGGGGCTTGGGCAAACTTTGGACCCGCTGGCGCATACGTCCCCTCTGCCATGAAAGACATCGGATCGCTCTCCCCGCCGAAGCTGCTCATGTCCCCGGAATGAGGCGCGGCCATCTGGGGCGCCCCCTGCGTTCCCGCAGGGTCATACCCGCCGTAGAATTGATTGGCGTTCTGTCTCGGGTCATAAGACCCTGTGAATCCTAGATTGTTCATACTGTTATCAACCCCGGTGGTTTGTACTTCGATGGGATGTACCCGCCAGCCCTTTTCTTCAACTGCTCCTGCGTCAACAATCCTCCCGGACCTTCTCCGGGTTCCTGGACCGCATTGGGGAGTCCGCTCGAATTGAGGAGCGAGACGGGCTGGTCGATGTAGGGCCGCGGGGTGTATCCCCTCGGCGTCACCACTTGCGGCAACTCCAGTTGCGCGTCCACGGCATTCGATCCGGCATTGGCGCCTGCTGGATCGAA
>Ga0193738_1000209_pt1 | contig 40980 bp, 66 predicted proteins | sample L2a1metaG_FD_144927 | JGI IMG/M metagenome (GOLD analysis project Ga0193738, IMG submission 144927) | Soil microbial communities from a riparian zone of the East river system, Colorado, United States - L2a1 | ecosystem: Environmental > Terrestrial > Soil > Riparian zone | place: USA: East River... | reverse complement strand
ATAGAGAGGGAGATCCGAAGAGGTTTCCCCGCCAACATTTAAGTTTAATTAAATATTTGGTCATATAAGTAACAGCAGGCACAGAGTTTTGTTAATAGATATTTTAATTTCTCTCCAACCACTAGCTATCAACAGTATTACTTCAATTTGATTCAGCAGCCCGTGAATATGATTACGGGTTATCAGCGTCAGCATCGTAAAGCGATCATGTACGAATCATCTGAAGGCGCAGATCCACAGACAACGGATCAATACACTAAGTTAATGATGCATGTTGCTAACAAAGAAGGTGTTCATGAGCAATTTTCTAAGGCATGCGAGCTTGCTGCTGTTTCTGGCATGGTTTTGTTGCAGCCTTACTTGGATTTTACTGGAGATGACCAAGCCCAGGGGGATTTAAAGCTTAAGGTTTGGGAATATAATTCTTTCCTAGTAGATCCCTATTTCAGAAATCCTGATATGTCTGATGCTCAATTTGTCTGGTGTCAGGAATATATAAGTAAAAAAGAAGCAGAAGACAGATTTCCAGATAAAAAAGATATCATTACACCCATGGCTGGAACACCTCAGAGATATGGAAGTTTTTACTTTCTCCCTGAGAATTATAACATGGCGCGTAATGACTTAATGGTGCTCTCTTATGTTTGGTATAAATGGAAAAAAAGCAAAAAACGTCTTTATAGTAAATCAAGGAATCAGTTCTTCGATTTTGCTGGTGGGGATTCCCAGATGGAAGCCCTTTTATACAATATTCCAGACATGGAAGAGGTTACAGTTGAAGTTCCTTGCTGGAAGCTTGCCGTTGTACTTAACGATCAGCTCATGTTTCAAGGAGACAATCCACTGGGCTTTGACGGTTGTCCGTTTATTCCTGTCTTTTGGAATTATGAGCCTCATATTAATTACCATGATCTTCGCGTTAGGTCTCTTGTACGTACAATGCGCGATCCTCAGTTTTTGTTTAACTATAAGATAATAACCAACAATGACATAGCAGCAGCTACAATCAATGCCGGATGGAAAAGAAAATCAGGAGCTGTCGCAAATGAAGATAACCTGAAGAAATCGGGCCAGGGTTATGACGTCATTATCAATGAAGGTTACGAACTATCAGATGTTGAAAAGATTATTCCAAGTGCAGTTCCTCAGTCTGATCTAGAACTTGCTCAGCAAATGGCTGATTTAATCCAGCAAACGTCTGGCATTAATATGGAAAACTGGTCTGGTCAACAAGATAAGCAGATTTCCTCTCTTACCATGATGCTAAAGTCAGCTGCCAATCTGATGGTATTCCAGAAATATTTTGATCAGTGGGATTATTCGCTCAAGCTTCTAGGCGAAAGACTTATGGAAATTGTTCTCAATAATTGGGAAGCGCCTAAAGTACAAATGCTTATAGGTGAAGAGCCGTCACCATATTTCTACTCTAAAGTTTTCTGCAAATACAACACGGTTGTAGAAGAGGCAGACCTAACACCTCTGCAGCAGAATCTTCAAGCTCAGCAGATGATGGATATCAATCAGACGTTTGGTCGTGAGGTATTCCCCCCATCTATGATCATTCCTAAGCTAAATATCACTGGCAAGGGAGAAATTATTGAGTTCTTGCAGCAACAAGAACAGCAGGCTGCAGCAGTTCAATCTGAAGCACAGAATCTGCAACATACACTTGAAGAAATGCAAATGAAAGAGATGATGGCAAGAATCCATAATCAACTTTCTCAAGCAAGAGAAAGAGACTCAAGGTCTGAAAGTAATGTTGGTCTATTCGAAGAGCGTATGAGTATGATTTCAAAGAACCATGCTTTGGCAACAAAAGAAAAAATGGCAGCTCTTACTCAGCTTTTAGAAACAATCCAAAAGTTCGGAGAAGTAGAGACTTTCCTAAAGTCAAATCAATTGGAATCAATTAAATATGATGAAGAAGAAGTTGAGAAAAATGCTCGCGCGGATGTGGAGCATGATGAAGCTACAAAGAAATTTGTGGAGCAAATTCTTGGATCAATGCAACGAGGACCTCTTCAAAATGAAAGCGGCGTAGCATAGAGAAAAGTGCCCTTGAGAATCAAATCAAAAATTGTATAATGTAGCTAATTCGATAATTTATACATATTCCTCGGGGGGAGTTATGGCAGGCAGAAAAATTAATGACCATTCAAGTTGGATCGGCAAAGGCTCTAATGGGTCTGTATTTGCAATGGGCGCAAAAGTAAAGAACGAATCTTCTGCTGAAGGTGCGGGTTCAGTCATGAAATACGAAGATACAACTGAAGCTATTAAGGCTACTCAAGTTGAAAGCGTAAAGCAGCTGAAATCTAAGCCAATGAAACAGCCAGGTTATAGATATTAAGCAAACTACCTATGTCTCCGGATGTAGGCAGCCCTTGCATGCAGACTTCAATGGTTCTCCTTAGCTTTTGAAGTCTGCTTAAACGGCAGGCCCAGCCGTTAACCATGAACGGTTAGATTCATGGGGGTATTTTTTCATTTGTTTTTCCGGAGCGTAGGGCCCTAACCCTACGCTCATTTTTAAGAGGTAGTATGAAAACAGGTTTCAATGATCCAATTGCCCGTAAACAAGGCAAAACTAAAAAATCACCTTGGGACTTTAGATGTCCTCCTTATGATGAAAGAACCAGTTGCTATGTAGATGCGGGATCTCATTATGGTATTGGTCATAAGCAGCCTGTTGGACATGAAGGAAATCCAAAGCAAACAGCTCCAACTCTTCCTTTTGGCAGAGTGAAAACTATGGATGTAGCTTATGCTCCACCTAAAATGCTTGATCAGGAATACATCGAATGAAGATCAACTGGTCTGTTCTCTTTAGGTGCAAGAAATGCAAAGAGAAGATTGGTTTCTTTGAAAAAGTCATATGGTGCTCATTTCTTCATGAATGCAAAAAAGACTAATCGTAAAATAGCGCATACTCCAAAATCTCCTAAAGGAATGGGAGATTATTATGGCACAGGCGTTAAAGCCCCTATCGGAAAAATGAGAGATGGTTTAGGTATGCAGGTAGTTTCTAAGTCAAAACTAAAGAAGCCGCCTCGTTCTTTGGCTTAACAGTAAGAATTTCCAACCAAATATTTTTCACCTGTTGTTCAGATAAATCATCAGGAAATGGTTTTTCAAGTTCTTCTCTTTTGTATTGAAATTGATAGATGCTCCATTGCGCCCAATTAGATTCGCAAACTTTGCCCTCCTTGTATTGATCCCACATTTCTCTAGGCGGAAGTAACCAGCAAATCTCAATGTTATCGGTGTGAGATTCAGCTCTAAAGAGATAGGAATTGGTTTGAGCTTTGGGTTTAGTAAGTCTTGGTTGCCACAGCAGGCGTTTAGATACGCCATCGTCAGCAGTTCTTGGATGAGCGAAAATGTATATGTAGGGAGATTTTTCTTGTAATTTCAAAGAATCGGGATTTTTTTTAAGACATTCATCGGCGCCAAGCCAGATGTTTTGAGACTGATCTTTTATGAAATGCTCAAGTCTATCGTGCGTTTCTAATCGACTAATTTTCATTAAGTAACCTCACTTGATTTGTATCATAATTTTTAGTTTAATTCATGTAAACCAACCAAAGGTATTTTAGTATGACAGTTGAAGTCCAAAGTAGTGTTGCACCAGAAGCGAAAGCTAACGATAAAGAATTTAACTTCAGACAAATAGAAAAAAGACTGCAAGAAGAAAAGGCAGAAAAGGAAAGAATCGTACAAGAAAAAGAACAATTAGCATCCGAGTTAGAGGAGCTTAAAAGAAGGTCGTCAAGATCAGACGATGATGAAGAACAGGATGATGAGCCTTACATTGATCGAAAAAGATTAAAGAAAGAGCAGGCTAAATTCGGTCAGCAAATCAAGCAAGAGACGCAATCTGAAATTCAAAGAGCTGTACAAACTGCACTTGGTGAAGAAAGAAAGCAGAATTGGCTAAAGAACAATCCTGATTTTTATGATGTTCTTCAGCACGCAGAAAAATTGGCTCAAAAGGATCCAGAACTTGCCGAAACTATCTTAGAGATGCCAAATAACTTCGAAAGGCAAAAGCTTGTTTATAAGAATGTTAAAGCTTTTGGGCTTCATATGCCTGAAAGAAAAGAACCATCAATTCAAGAGAAGGTGGATGCCAATAGAAGAAGTCCATATTACCAACCATCGGGTGTTGCTGCAGCTCCCTATGCAGGCGCAGGCGATTTTAGTCCTGTTGGACAGAAAAATGCCTTCGACAAAATGAAAGAACTACAAAATAGGCTAAGGATTTAATCATGCCAAATGATGTTTATGCTGTAGGTGGTTATTCCGCAGTTGCACCAGCTGCGCTTTCGGAACCTAATCCTCCACCTTCCATGTTCAAAGGGAAATTAGGGCAGATGTACTTTGATACATCTGTCACCCCTCCTGATTTGTCCATTTATAATGGATCCTCTTGGGTATCTACAGCATTTAATGAAGGATTCCCTGTTACTCCGTATGTCGTAGGACCATCGGGTCAAGCAGGGTATCAGACTATTCAATCCGCTCTGGATGCTGCTAATGCAGATGGCGGCGGAATGGTATGGGTCCAACCAGGAACCTACACTGAAAATCTTACGTTTTATTCGGATATACAAATCTCTGGACCATCAGAGCAAAGTGTTACAATTGTCGGTATCCACACGCCACCAACTTCCGGCACTTTGAATATTGACAGACTTACATTCCAATCAGCTACGCACATCTTCAGCTCTAATGCTGCTGGAACCACGGCAATTATCATGGAAGATTGCAGTGTAAATGTCACAAACGGATACACCTTTAACCTCCCTAATTGGCAATCCCCAGGTTCGATTGCTGCTTTTAATATAGGGCCTTTTGGAACCAATGATGGCTTTATAAATAATATCGGGGCTGCAACTGTGGCAATTTTTGCTGCAGGCGTTGGAAATGGTAGCGCTAATCCAATGATAATTAGTGGTCCTACTTTTTTCGGTCCTGGAATGACAATCAATTGTCCGGTTGATTGTGCTTCTGGAGCCAACATAGTTTCAACCAATAACCAGTATTTTGGCACCTTCACCTTCAATGGAAATTCGACTGCTGCATTCTATAATGACAGTTTTGTTACTGGGGCATCTCCAGCTATCACAATGAGTTCCTCTGGAACTGTTTCTCTTTCAAATGTGGTTATAAAATCTACAAATAACCCTGCAATTACTGGAGCTGGTGCCGGCACGCTTACTTATTCAGGCCTCTCATTCATAGGCAATACAAGCTTTGCCGGAACTCTAACATTATCAGGAACTACACTAACTCCAGATATCAACACATCACTGAGTTCAGGTACATTATCTGTGAAGTCCACAACAGCCAATCCTGGAGATAATGCAGGATTTATCAGGACCATTGTAAATGGAACAACTGCCTATATTCCATACTTCACAAACATCGCGCCTTAAAGAACAAATGCCACTTTTTACATATTAAATATTTTGATATGTTGAAGCTTCTCGCTAGTCCTGCGTAAAGGACGGTCGCGTAAGGGCTTCGCAACCCAAACCAGATATGATCGAGAACAGATGTAAGTAGGCTCGTCAACCGATCATCATATCGTAATGTATAAAGCAAGTGAATGGATTCGAGCTATCCGGAATTTCCGGTTAGCTGGATTTAAGCTGCTTTGTGCTTAAACATTTCAACCTAAGGGGTTGTCGTGTCTGGTATTACGAATACTGGGAATTTGGGCCCGATGATTTTGCAGTCGCTTGCGCCTGCGATGCTCTATGTGCCTACTCCCACAATGAACTACATTACGGTCTGTGATAAAGTCTCTATGCCTGCAAATGGCGGGACTACATGCCGTTTTATGCGCCCAAGAGCGCTTACACCGCCCACCATACAGTTGGGTAACTCTGGTATTGATCCTCCAGCTCAAGTGCCACAACGTGACATCATTGATGCACAAATGGCTTTCTTTGGTACTGGTTGCATTATCAACGAACAAGTAATTCTACAAGACCAAGAAGGAGTCCTTGCTTGGGTTTCTGAACGTCTTGCAGTTGCAATGAGACAAGCTGAGGATCTAATCCTTAGAGACTACATTGTATCTGCTGCTAGCCAAATTAATGCAGGTGGAGGCTCAAATGGAGACAATCCAACGAATTTGGGTATCACCGACTTTTCTCTCGTGGCTGCAACTCTTGACACAAATAACGCTTATAAATTTATGAGCGGAATCGAGGGTATGGACCGTTTCGGGACAGGTCCTGTAAGAAGTAGCTATTTTATGCTTTCTTCTACAGAACTTCAGGCTGACTTTGATGGATTACAAGGCTCTGGATTCCTTTCTCAATGGAATTATCCTACTAATGCATCAGCTCTTCCTTCTGAATATGGTAACGTGTTCAACATCAGAATTCTGACTAGCTCAGAAGCTCCTGTTGCTCGCGGAGCATCCGATTTAGGAAGCGACGTTTATTACAATACCGTTCTCGGTAAGCAAGCGATTACACATATTAATCAGGACGGCTATAGCATGAACCTGATTTACCGTGATCCTTACTATTCTGGAATGCTCGCACAAAACGCGACTTTAGCGGTTAAATTCGCTCAAGCTCAAGCGATCACTCAAGATACAGCCATTCGTAACCTTTTAAGTACTCGTTCTTCGAGTTTGGGGGTATAACATGACTGAATATTCAAGAATGGCAAAAGGTAGATTCGTATCAACAGGCGCAGCGCAGATTGTTAATCTGCCGTTTGTTCCTGATTATGTGGAATTTATTAACTATACTGCTTCAGCTTCTGGAGCAGACAATGGCGTTCCCAATGCACATTGGGATGCTTTAATGGGTCAGGGTGTAGCTGTAATTGATCGCTTCCAAGCGGCAAACCAGTTAACCACAGATACGGTTGATACTTTAGGTATCAGCACATTCACAGCTGGCCAAATGCTTCAATATGGAGCAACTCAGGTAGTTGGTGGTATTACAAAAGCAAATCCAGCGATTGTAACGGTGACTGGTCACGGTTACGCTAGTGGTGATGTAGTGATTTTCCAAAATCTCTATGAATCTGCTACAACTGGTATGCCTCAGATTGACGGTATTCCTTTTACCGTCACAGTAATCGATGCGAATAGCTTCTCTATTCCATGGAATACTAACCAAACTGCTTATACAGCAATCACAGGCGGCGCTACTGGCGGTCCTACTGTGAAAAAAGTATTGTATCCATATCTGTATGCTCCTGGTGTTAATATTATTAGCGCTATTACTACAGGTTCTACTACAACAATCGATACAACTTCTGCTCACAACTTTGTTGTTGGTCAAGAAGTTGCAATCAGAATGCCACAAGTTCAGGGAGTTTCTCCGACTGCTTGGGGTGATTCAAGATACAATTCGTTACCAAATAGCCTTACTCCAGGTTCGCCTCAGTATGGTTATGTGATTGCAGTAACGGACTATAACACTGTTGTAGTGAATATCAATTCTACTGGCTACACAGCTTACAATAGCAACATCCCTGTGGCGAACGTCTCCGGACTTTCTTATCCACAGATTGTAGCTGTAGGTGATGTGAATACAGGTGGAGTTCAGATATCGAGCGGATCAGCTCTTTATCCACCTCCATTTACACGGCCAATTGGAAACACAACCGTTAATACAATTAACGGACCTGCGATCCAAGGTGCTTACTTCAATAACACATCTCAAGGTTTCATCATTGGCGCAGGTGCTGCTGAAGGTGATGCTTCTGCTATCCTCGTTGGGGCTGCAGAAGATGTGATCTATTGGAGGGCTTACCTTCACGATCTGTCTATTCCACAATAGATAACAAAGGGATGGAGGGGGCTTAAAATGTCCCCTCCATTAAATTTATGACAATGATCTCATATCCGATACCGGCTTATGCAAACGTTCCAATACAGGCAGATTTTTATCAGCCAAGTAGGTTTGTGATCTCAGCAATAACTCTTGGAGAAACAACCACGGTTACGACAACTGAGAACATGAATTATGCCCTAGGACAGTTAGTCAGGCTAATTATTCCTCCTCAGTTCGGTACACGAAGCCTAAATGAAAGACAAGGATATGTGATAGCAATTCCATCAACCACACAAGTGACTATAGGCATCGATTCTCAAGGCATGGATGCATTTATCAATGCCTCAGCCAGGACAAAAGCTCAAATCCTAGCAATAGGAGATATCAATTCCGGACCAATAAATATGGGCCGTACTAATAATACAACATACATTCAGGGAAGCTTTATTAATATTTCACCTAATTAGGAGATTATGACAGTTAAGAAACCAAAAGTTAAAGAATCCGAACTCGATAAAATGCAAAAGCAATTTGATGAGTTTGATACACAAGTCAAAGAAATGACTCAAGATAGAATGAATGCTGCCCCAAAACAAGAAGTTGAGGCTCAAACAAAGCTATCTCAGAAAGAAATCGAGAATTCTCAAAAACTTTGGCTAAAACCTAAGAAAACTTTAAGCGACCGTCAGAAATTTAATGAAAATTTTAGATCAGCATGGAATTACGCTAAAGAATATGTCCAATTCATTGCAGAACATAAAGAGATTATCGGCGAGACCATAGAAATGTGGACGCATCCTTTCGGTGGAGTTGGTGCTGAATTCTGGGAAATTCCTACAAATAAACCTATTTGGGCTCCTAGATACGTGGCTGAACAGATTAAAAAATGTAATTACCACAGACTCCGTATGGATGAGAATACAATTACAGGCAGTGAAGGGCACACTCAGTATTTTGGACGTATGGTAGTCGATACCGCTGTTCCAAGATTGACGGCTACGCCTGTGAATTCAGGTAAATCAATCTTTATGGGAGCTGGTGTTGCAGCTTGATGAATTTACTTTAGCGCTTTACAATATGCTCCTTATTAAGGAGATGTATGAAAAAGTGTTGTACATGCAAAGAAACAAAAGAGTTAACTGAGTTTTATAAAAAAATACGACAACCTGATGGATTAGATCGTCAGTGTAAAAAATGTGTAAAAAATTATTATTTAACAAATAGACAACGAAAATTAAATAATCAAAATGAATATAGAATAAAAAATTTAGAAAGTATATCTATAAGAGAAGCTTTACGCAGAAAAAATGATGATAATCGATTCGAAAGAAATAGGTTAAAACATAAAAATTGGCGAGATCGAAATAGAGAAAAATTAAATGAATATGGAAGAAAATGGTATCAGAATAACAAAGAGAAACGTAGAGCGAATGTTATGTTAAAAAGAGCTATAGATATAGGTAAAATTTCAAGACCTGATTTTTGTTCAGAATGTGGCAACAAGTGTAAACCAGATGGTCACCATAATGATTATACTAAGCCTCTTTCGGTGATCTGGTTATGTAAAGTTTGCCATATGAGAAAATCACCAAGGACAGTATTACTATGATGCTTTTGAGCGACATAATTACTTATGTTAGAAGAATAATTAAAAGTCCAAGTAATGCTGTTATTTCTGACAACTTAATCATAGATTATATAAATAGATTTTATATAGTTGATCTTGATGCGCGCATTCAGCTTTTTGATCTTAAAACAAAATATCAGTTTCAAACAACGCCTGCTATCGATAAGTACAACATGCCGCTTTATAGCGTGCAAACACAGCCTGGAAACCAAACTATAGGCATGTTTCCTGTTTATCAGGGTTTTACAGGTCCGGCTTATATAAATGGCATCCAGGTGCCTCTATTCACACAGAAGAATCAGTTCTTTAATATCTATCCGAATGTTGTTCAGAATTTGGGTGTGATAGCTACTGGTGATGGAACTTCAGGACCTTATACTATTCAAATCCCAATTTTGCCTGGATCAACACCTCCAAATCCTCCTTTAGATGGGGTTTTACGTGGTCATGTGGATATCACAGGAATTATTGCTACTGGGAATAATGTAGATCCTCCGCTTGCTACAGATGCAACAGCGGGAGCTTCGATTGCGTCTGTTCCGGTTACTAGTGTTGATTCGGCAGTTTACCTCACTGCACTTGGAGCTAATAATTCCAATGTAGTAGTTGCAGATAGCGGATGGTTTTTGAGTAATAATCAAAATTATGGGCTTCTCATGCAGCCTGGAAAGGCTCCGCTTGGAAACTTAAGGCTTACGGGTGACTATGATACCTTTGACAATACTATCAACTATATTACTGGTGAAGTTAACGTTAATTTCCCGGTGGTAATTCCAGCTGGAAATAACATCACAGCTCAAGTGTTTTTCTTTCAGACAGGGCTTCCACGAGGCGTTCTATTCTATAATAATACACTTACTTTAAGAAGCCCTCCAGATCAGCAGTATTTGGTAGAAATTGATGCATATCTGTCACCAGCAGCCTTCTTAAACACAGCGGCAGCCATTCCTTTTGGATACATGGCGGAATACATTGCTAGAGGCGCTGCTAGAAAAATTCTTTCTGATACTGGCGATATAGAGCAGTTCCAGTTCTATGAGCCGCTCTTTAGAGAACAAGAGCTGCTTGTTTGGAAGAGAAGCCAACGTCAATGGACAGCAACAAGAACAGAAACAATCTACAGCCAAGGGTTTGCCCAAAATGGTGGGGCAGCTAACGGATTTGGCGGAGGTACTTAGGCATGACTTTTACATATAATCCCAACATTCCAGCAACTAATAATAATCCTTCTGTAGATCAGCCTGACATGCTTCTGAATACACAAGCGATTGAAGATATTATTGCTGTTGATCATATCAGTTTTAATACAGCTAATGGTGGAACTCATAAGCAAGTTACATTTAATAATGTAGCCGCTCCTGGTGCTCAAACAGATCCTCAATCAGTGCTCTACACAAGCGCAGGTACTGCTTCAACAAAAGCCCAAATGTTTTTCAGAAATGAAAATGGCATTTTCCAAGCAAGCCCTATAAAGGCGTGGGGTTTTGCAGATTCTGGAGGAAATATTATTGGATCCCAGTCTTTAAATGTTGCTTCCATTACTCCTGCAGGAACAGGTAGATATAATGTAGTTTTGACAGCAAATGCTGTGAATTCCAATCAATTTGCAATTAAGGTTTCATCTTTAATTACTTCTTCAGCTAATGGAACACAATCGGGATACAATATTACTGGGGTTGGAGCTTTCCAATTAGTATTTCTTAGACTAGACGGAACGAACTTTTTAAATCCTACGAATTTTTCATTTGAAGTATTACAGATCTGAGGAGAAATGGGCGAAAAAATAGTCATTGGTCCCATGAATCATGGTCTAAGAAACGATGTTACTCCTTTCAACATCGACAATGACTCATTTCCTGTCCTTTTGAATGCCTATCAATGGCGTGGAAGAGTAAAGAGAAAACGGGGAACTTCACTTCTAAATAGGCTCAAAAGGTTTTTCAATTCAGCAGATGCCTCCTATGGATCAATAACATCCTTTAATTTGGTTGCAGGAGCAGGAAATATCCTGACAGCATTTGGTTTGCAGACGAATGGAAATATCGTTCCAGGAAGTGTTATCCTTACAGATGCTACAGCAGGAAATACCTATACAGATAATTCGCTAGGGATTTTGATAGGTGTTCCTGGAGGTACTGGGACGATCAATTATGCTACAGGCGATATTACGATCGCTGGTGGTGGTGCTGATTTAATCAATGCAGTCAGTTTCAATTACTTTCCAGACCTGCCTGTAATGGGTCTTGAGGACTTTATTTCTGAGTCTACACAGTTTCCTGGCACTCTTGGATTCGATACAAAATACTCTTACAATATTGTCACTTCTTTTCCATATAATGTTTATGACGTCAGTTTTTACAAAAATCCTCCTGTGAATGCATCTACGATGCCCGGGTATATCCAGAAGACTACCGTGACTCCTACTTCTTGGAATGGTCAGGACTATCAACAATTTTGGACAGTCAATTATCAGGGCGCACTCTGGGCTACAAATGGGATAAATGTTCCCTTCAATACTGCGAATATTGGAATGCAATTTAAGCCCATTATTACTGTAACAGTCACAGCGGGCGGTCCTCCGGCAATTGTTGATTTACAAATTACTGGTCATGGACTTGTAGTAGGGGATTTCGTATTTATCAATGAAGTGGTCACCACTACTGGAATCAACTTCCAAACGGGATATGTGATTGCAGTTATAGATGCAAATAATGTGACTGTGGAATTTCCGAATGCAACAATTGCGGGTAATGGCACCGGAGGCATTGCACAATACCTCACAAATCGCTCAGATGTGATGAAAGACTGTATACGATGGTATGATGGGGATCCCACTAACGGAAATGCAACCACGCCAGTTTTAAACGGTGATTTGGGATGGGTAAACTTCGCTCCACCATTATCTCAAGACAACTTCTCTATAGCAGACCTTCCGGCAGCTCAGTATTACCTTGCGGGCGCAAGAATGATTGTTCCTTTTAAGGATAGACTTCTTTTCTTAGGCCCTGTTGTGCAGACATCCACTGCGGGAAGTCAGATCTATCTCAAAGATACAATCATTTATAGCTTGAATGGTACGCCCTACTATACAGCATCATTTACGGGAGATGTGGATAGCTCTGCTACTATATTTCATCCTCTTCTAGTTCCCATAAACCAAACATCACTTCCTCCGGCATATTTTGAAGACAGTACAGGTTTTGGTGGCTCTATTGAGGCAGGTGTTAACCAAGAAATTCTTACGGTCAGCTCTAATGAAGATGTCTTGATCGTGGGCTTTACCAATTTACAAACAAGGCTTGTGTACACAGGCCTTGATATTGTTCCCTTTAACTTCTATATTATTAACTCAGAGCTTGGTTCAAGCAGTACCTTTTCTTCCATCAACATGGATAGGGGAGTTATCACAAGAGGGGATAGGGGATTTGTCATTACAGGCCAAACCGAAGCCAGACGTATTGATCTTCAGATTCCAGATGAAGTTTTTCAATTTAGATTGCAAGAGAATGGACCTGAAAGACTGTGCTCTCAAAGGGACTTCATCAATGAATGGATGTATTTTACTTATCCAGTAAATCAGGTCGATTATAGATTCCCAACCCAAACCCTTCAATACAACTATAGGGATGATTCATGGGGTGTGTTTCGAGAGTCGTATACTACCTATGGTGCATTTAGAAAGCAGACAGGGTTTACCTGGGCAACAGTAGGGACGGTATATCCTACGTGGTCTGCTTGGAATGCTCCTTGGAATGCAGGTTCCTCCACTCTTCTTCAACCGGAAGTTATCGCAGGTAACCAACAAGGTTTTGTGATGGTTAGAGATGACGGAACCGATGAGGGGAATTCTCTTTATATTCGGGATATTACAGGTGGTGTAGTCACATCTCCAGATCACTGTCTTAGCATAGGGGATTATATCATCATAAGCGGAGCTTTAGGTACTGTTGGCGCTGCAGTAAATGACAATATATTCTCAGTCAGAGTTTTAACCGATGATACTTTTACTCTGAATCCTCCAATTGCAGGAGGTTTGACCTATCTGGGTGGTGGACTGATTAAAAGAATGTACGTACCTTTTGTACAGACGAAACAGTTTCCGGTATCGTGGGGTATGGGAAGAAAGACGCGGCTTGGACCTCAGCAATACTTATTCACAACAACAGATGATTCTCAGATCACTCTCTTAATTTATCTCAGTCAGAACGCTGACGATCCATACAATAATGGTCCGATTATTCCAGATTCAAATTCTACGAATAATGGCTTAATTTATAGCACAGTTCTCTATACCTGTCCTGAAAGCACAAATTTGGGTCTTACTCCTGCAAATATTAATCTGAATATGGTCACGGCTTTGTTCCAAGAGCAGACCTGGCATCGTATGAATACATCTCTTCTTGGAGATACCGTACAACTTGGATTTACGATGAATGATGAGCAGATGAGAGATGTGACATTATCAAATCAATTTGCTGAGATAGAACTCCACGGCATAATTCTAGATGTGAATCCATCCCAGGTACTCGCATGAGCACCAATATTGTTAATCAGGTTGCTTATTTACGCACTTCAAGGGAGTTTCCGCCTGAAATCAGCGAGCTGACGGTTGAAGTAGATAAAGCCTATGTCGATACAGCCAATGCGGTCAATAACCGCACCATCTCCATTTTTCCAACTAACAAGCCTGCTATCAATGGTGAATCCTGGTTTCTTTTAGGAACCAAGAGAAGGCAGGCGTTTAGGCAAGTCTACACTTTCACATCTACAGCCAATATCCCTCATGGAGTAGAGGTTAATGATTTAACCCAATTTGTACGATGTTTTGGAACATACACTGATGGTACCAACTCTTATGGCTTGCTTTATGGAACGAATGTAGCAGTAGCTGGTCTAATTTCTTTTTATGTTACTGGAACAGACATTGTATTTATGACTGGTGCAGGAGCTCCAGCTTTAACGAGCGGAATTATTGTTCTCGAATGGCTTAGTTCTCCCTAATTGCCATTATAAGAAATTACTTTAGAGTGATATTGTAACAGAAAAAGAGGTCACTATGTCATCAATGTACGGGTCGCGTGGAGCTACAGGAAGCATGTCCGGCAATAAAATCCCTAAAGGTTATGAAGCTGGTAGGATGCAGCAGTTTACACCTGAACAAATGCAACTGTTTCAGAGTATGTTTTCTCATGTAGGTGGTGACAGCTTTCTTTCAAAATTAGCAGGTGGGGATGAATCCACTTTTGCTCAAATGGAAGCTCCGGCATTAAAACAGTTTTCTGGTCTTCAAGGAAACCTTGCATCTAGATTTAGCGGCATGGGTATGGGAGCAAGACGCAGTAGCGGTTTCCAAAACACTTCAAATCAAGCTTCATCCGACTTTGCTCAATCTCTTCAATCCCGTAGGCAAGATCTACAAAGACAAGCAATAGGGGATCTAATGGGATTCGGAAATAGCCTGCTAAGTCAAAAACCATATGAAAATTTCTTATCAGAGAAGAAGCCTAGTTTTCTAGAAAGTTTAATGGGTGGACTGGGTCAAGGCTTGGGTAATATGGGTGGTCAATCAGGTTCGCTTGGAATGTTAAAAATGCTGGGTCTACTTTAGGAGATAATTATGGTTCAAATTATTCCGAGAAATCAACCTACATTTGGGGAAAGGGTATCAGCAGGTCTAACTCAAGGTATTGATCGTGGATCTCAATATGCTGGCATGGCGATGGAGAATGCTATGCAGCAGAAATCAAAACTTGCTGATATGCAGAGAAAAAAAGAGTTTGCTGAGCAGATTATGAATGATCCTGCATTAGAAGGGCTTCCACTTGCTACAAGAAAGCTACTAGCTAACGAAGCAGCAGGTCTTACAAGTGCTCAAGCGACAAAAGCTACATTAAACTCTCTTAGGGAAGTCGCATCAGATGAACGTCTTGGAAGTATTCTTGGGGGTAATGGTTCTGAAGGATTATCTCAGAATCAATCTTCTGATTCTCCAACTATGGAAGAAAATGAAGGTTTGGATATGCCGTCAAGATCACCACAAAGAAATTATGAGGGTGAGATCCAAAAATGGCAGAAAATTTTAGCTGACCGTGACCCGAGAAATAGAGATTTTGCTAAAGCTAAAATTGAAGAAATTAGAAGACTGCAAGATCTTGAATTTAAAAAAGGACAAGCTGGAGATAAAAAGACCGCAGCTTTACGGGCTGAAACAATGCCGATAAGAAAAGAAATTGCTGAAAAAGCTAATGCAGCAACACAAGGAATTCAAAACAAAAAACAACTTCTTGAAGTTGTACGTAGCGGAAATATAGATGACCCAACCTATGCAATTATAGCTCAGGCGTTGCCTTTGAGATTGGGGGAAAGGATGCTGTCTCGTGAATCTGTACAATACAGAGGCGGCATTATAGATGAATTTAAGGATCTTCGAACAATTTTTCAAGGTCAAACCAGAATGAAAGAAATTGATTTGTTAGAAGATAAAGTTGCAGGCCTTTACTTGACCGATGAACAGAAAGAAGCACTGCTAAACTCAAGAATCAATGCGCTCCAAGCTGATGTTATTAAAGGTGAAGTAGCTGCAGAATTAGAAGAAGAAGGGGATTTTGGAGGCGCACTTCAATTTCAAAAAAAAGTAAATGAAAGATCTAAATCCAGAATGAAAGATTTATTTAATATGGTATTAGATGAACAAAAATCTATCATTCAAAATGCTGAAAATAAAAAGAAAATACCTCTAAATGCTAATGATCCTGATGATATAGAGATAATCGATCAGATTTTGGAAGAAGCTGGCGGCAATTGGAGAGAAGCCGAAAAATTAGCTAAAAAAAGAGGGTACAAATTTAATGCCTAGTGTATTCGAACAAAGAGCTATTGTACCTCAAGGCTCTGTTTTTGAAAAAAGAGCTAGAGAAAAATCACCTCAAGAATCCTTATTTTCCAATGTCGGAAGACAGGTTGGTCGTACAGGAGCGAGAGTTGCTGAAACAGTATTAGGGGCTCCACGGGCTTTTGGAGAATTCGGGGAAATGTTGATCCCTGAACAGCTTCTTAAAAAAGGAGCAGAGAAAATTGGTTTAGAAGAGCCTGTTGAAAAAGGATTAGAATTCGTCAAAGAACACGCTCCATATAAATTATTTCCTAAATCAGAAGATGTTAAACAATTTAACAAATTTCTTTTTGGAGAAAAAATCGAACCTAAAAATGCAATAGAAGCACGTTCGGATGAATTAATATCCGATTTTACAGCTCTTGCATTGCCTTTACCAGGATCACAACTTAAGTTATTGAAACCAGCTCTTTTGGCTGCCGGCGGAAATATTGCTAGTGAAGTTGTGGGGAAACTTGGAGGAGGAGAAAAAGAAAAAACCTATGCTAAGTTAGGCACGTTTCTTACAGGAGCATTGATTAATCCAAAAAGTGCAGAAAAATTGAGAAATACATTGTATGAAGAAGCAAGATCAAAAGTTCCCCAGGGAGCTACAGTATCTTCTACAAGTTTAGAAAATGCCATTAATAGTTTAGAATCAGACCTTCGAAAAGGTGGTATAGCTGATTCAGATAAGGTTGCTCTTCAGAAAATTGCAGATATAAAATCAGAAATGCAAGGAGCTCAAATCCCTATAGATTCACTTGACCGATTAAAGGTTAAAATTAATGAAGCTAGAGCAGGAATCTATAAACAGCTAGAAGGAAATAAACCTGGAATTAAATCGGCGAAAAGAAATTTAGAGATGGTCAGCCAAACAGTAGATAAAGCTTTGAAACTTTATGGCAAACAAAATCCAGAATGGGAAGCCTTATATCGACCTGCAAATGAAGTTCATGGGGCTATAGCAGAAAGCCATAAGGTTAGAAATAACATAGGACGAATTGCAAAAAAATACGGTCATCATGCTGTTTTACCTCTTTTCCTTGGACATATGGCAAGTGCAGCACACACATTAGAGGGCCTGGCTACTACTGGGGTATTAGGAACAGCTGCTTTAACGGGCGGAGAAATTGCCGCAAGAGTATGGAAAAGTAAAACGTTAAGAAAGCTATATATGAATACGGTTAATGCAGCACTAAAAGATGATGCAATAGTAATTGAACAGAACTTAAGTAAGTTGGAAAAAGAGTTATCTAAAGAAGAGAATTAATCGTTTTCTTCCCAAGCATCTTTTGCATGACCCCAAAAACCTATAACAAATAATAGAAGAAGAAATCCTGCTAAAGCCGATATCATTTTCTATTCCTTATTCCTTAATCTCATAAAGGATAATAAATACCCAATTCGTATTGCTTTTGAGTTCGCGAATATCTGTGACGCGAATATCTTTTCGTTCCATCAAAAAAAGATTCATGTCCCTTTCGATATCTACAGTTGTTTCGGCTCTAAATATTTTAATTCTCATTAACTATTACCATTCGAATGAACTTTAGGTTCAAAATAAGAAGGGCCGCTTAATTGACCATCGATTCTAGAAATTTTAGAATCTAAGATCTGTAATTTATCTTCAATTTTGATAGATCGAGTCTCGCATTTTTCAAATCCGGATTTCATCTCAACTTTCATTTCGGCCAGATCAAGGCAAAGCCTGTCAATTTTCTCAGAGGTTTTTCCAGTCATAAAAATAAGCCTGACAGCTCCTAAAAGGATACCTGCGCCCAAAAATAAGGAAAGGATTTCGAATAATGTCATGATTTTCTCTTTTTTCTCTCTAACTTCCCTAGATTATAGCATTTTGGGATTATTTTGTGTTCTTTTTTCGATGATTCTCTCAATCATTTGCTCCATATCGAAGAGAGCCATACGGTTAACCTCTGTCTTGGCTATCCGGTAAGGGGACTTCTTCCCTGATCCTACCTTAAAAGCCCCAATACGTCCTGATTTAACAGCTCTTCGCACTGTATTGGGATGAACACCTATTTTTCCAGCGAATTCTTTGATAGTAAAAAAGTCAGTTTCGATTTTTTCCATATAACAATCTTTAACAACTTCCGAAAACCGAAGTTAATGTTGGTTAATTTCAATTTTTAACTATAGATCCATGGGTTTTTTTAAGGCAAATTGTAATTTCAATAACAAGAGGTTAAAAATGAGCTTAGCTTACGGTCTTGGTGGTTTTGTTAAAGTTGCTCCAGGAGCACTACGGGGAAATGGACCACCATCAGCTAATTTTAAAGGTGAATTAGGACAACAATATTTCGATGAGTCTACTTCTCCACCAACACAATACGTTTATAATGGCGACAGTTGGCAGGCAGGTGGTAACGCTTATGCATCCACTACAGCACCGGGTATTGTAGAGCTAGCAACTGCAGGCGAAATGTCGGCAGGTACTTCTACTACATTAGTTCCTCCTGTTAAAGAAGTTTTCGATTATGTAAATAGCGTTGCTATCGCAGGAGCTCCTGTTTCTTCGACTGTGGTTGCAGGTATTGGTCAATTAGCGACCGATGCAGAAGCCGTCGCAGGCACAGCTTCTACTCCAGCTTTAGCTCTCTTTGTGACACCTTCAAATCTTGCTGCTGTATTTGCTGCGCCTCCAGCTACAGGTGGAACCACACCTGCTGCAGGAGCATTTACAACTCTTGCTGCAAGTGGTCTTGCATCTCTAAGCGGAAGCGCTACCATTCTTACAGCGGGTACAGCGTTAAACCTAGGGTCTGACAACTCAGGGGATGCAGTGAATCTTGCCGTCGGTACAGTAGCAAGAACGGTTGGAATAGCCAATTCAGCTGCGGCACATTTGATCACCGTTGGATCGACTACAGGTGCTGCTGCAACTACAATCCAATCTGGTACAGGTTCAATCACATTAGCTTCTACAGGTACAGGTGACATCCTCATCAATTCTGATGACACTCTACTTCTAGATGCTGATGGCGTTCTTGAACTTAATTCATCTGCTGGAGCCATCAATGTAGGTAATGATGCTGATTCGCAAGCAATTAATGTAGGTACTGGTGGGGTAAGGACAATCACTCTAGGTAATTCAACAGGTGCTACCGCTGTAGTCGTAAACGGTGGTACAGGTGGAGTAACAGTCGGAGCTAATGCGATTGCCCAAAACGTAGTCATCGGTAATCAAACAGGCATTAGTGCTGTCACTATCGATTCTGGAACAGGAGCGATCAATGTAGGTACAGCGATTGCCAAGACGATCACGATAGGCAATACTACTGGGGCAACAGCCCTTGTAGAGCATGTCGGAACAGGTAATTATGTTCTCGATGGTGTCGCGGGCTCTACATATACTGTGGGAGCGTCAACAACTACTGGTACAATGACTATTGGGGGAACTGCTCAAACCGGAAATATGACCATTGGTTCATCTTCGGGAACAAATGCCTTGAGAATTGCCAATGGTTCCGGAGCCACGACTCTATCTCTGGCGGTTGTGCAAACAGCCGGAGCCATCAATATGGGTACAGCGATGACCACAGGAACCTTCTCAATCGGGGGAACAGGTGCTCACACAGGCAATATGCTAATAGCGCCAGGAACAGGTGCCCAAACAATTGAGATAGCCAATTCAACGGGCGGCAAAACATTGTCTATCGCTTCTGGTGCGGGAGCCAATCTAGTTTCCATCGGTAGTGCAACAGGAGCCAGCTCACTTACTCTACGTACTGGTACAGGCAATTTCAGCTTAGATGGTGCTACAGCTACTACCTATGCTATTGGAGCGTCAACAACTACTGGTACAATGACTATTGGGGGGACTGCTCAAACGGGCACAATGACTCTGGGAAGTTCTTCTGGAACCAATATTGTGGCAATAGGGAGCGGGACAGGGGCTACCACGGTTAATATTGCCGGAGGCGCAGGATCTGCCAAGGTTGTTAATATATCAACGGGGGCAGTTGCCAACGTGACTACGATTGGTACAATCTCAGGAGCCTCTTCCTTAAGCATGCTTGTTGGTACAGGGAATTTCTCATTAGATGGTGCAGCCTCTTCTACCTATACAATAGGTGCTACTACTACTACTGGGACTATGTCGATTGGAGGTAGTGCGCAAACAGGTACTGCAACTATATTCGGTGGTACTGGAGCACAGACAATCAACCTGGCTAATAATAGTGGTATCAAAACTATCAATATAGCAGGTGATGGAGCAACTTCTGCAAATATCCTAAGAATGTGTACCGGGGCTGCCGTCCAAACAGTAACTATCGGTTCTACTACCTCAACCTCTACAACCACTCTTCAAGCTGGGTCTGGTGGAGTAAATGTAGCCGGCGATCTTAATCTAACTTCAGTAGCAACAAAAATAAGCATGAACGGTGGAGCTGCTACTGACTTTATCGGTACAGGCACCTTGACTGGAGGCGCTGTGGTAATATCTAATACAAATATAGCTGCAGCTGACAGGATTTTCTTATCCAGAACTGCTGCCAACTTGTCTACGACACTTGGTGAATTATCCTATACAATCAGCGCCGGAGCAAGCTTTACAGTGACCAGTTTGATTCTGGGCACACCAGGAAGCACTCAGACAGCAGACGTAAGCAGCTTTGCATATTTCATCGTAAGACAAACCTAATAAAGGGATTAAGAGTGATTAGAAATCAAACATGTATTGAAATAAAAAAAGGTGAAAAAACCTACTGCTTTTCATGTGATATGTCCGCTCCTTTAGGAGAAGTATACGATGTTCTACTCGAGATGAGAAATTATGTGGTTCAGCTTTTGAACGATATAGAAAAACAGTCTAAAAATAATCCAGAGCAGGAAAATGTCGATAAATCTTAGTCAGAGAGCAGGATTTGGTGAAGAGCTCATAGAGACAATGACGGGCAGTTTTGTCCAGATAGGATCTCTTGCGCATGTTCCTGTCATTATCATTTTTGATAACCAAGGTACCGTTGCTGTAGAAATATCTGTAGACGGCGGAACTACTACCTGGAGGACATTTCCAGGAGGGGAAGCAGTATTACTTGATTTAAGAGCGAATCATGGGAATGCACCGAACTTTGCTATTGATAAAGGTACAACTTTTCATGGTAACGGGGCTTCTGGAGATTTCTCAATCAGTTACCTTTACGCCTTAGGTTAAAATGAGTCAAATATATAAGAACTCAGCATCAGGACCTCCTCCACCTGGATCGCTTACCGATCTGACAGGGGATACTGGCACCAATCCAGTGCCACCAGATGGTGCAAATAACATCAATCTCTTTGAAGATCCTTTAGCTCCTGGTGTAATTACCAGAGGCGATGCTGCTTCCAATACGGTTTTCTTTGGTCTTCAGATACCTCAAACTTGTGGTACTGGGGTTACCGTCGACGTAGCAACTGCTGATTTAGTCACGTTGCCCTTAGGAGCTACTCCTGGAACTTATACTTTTGAGGGGATTATTGCTGGAAAGGCAGCCACTGCTTCAGGAATTGGTGGAACCGTAACGGGGACATTCAGAACCAATGGAGCAGCTGCTACTATAATCAATACAGTTGATCAAATAGTCAATAAGGACCTAGCAATTGCGGGAGCTTCTTTCGATTTGATAGCTTCTGCAAATAATGTCATTTTCCGAGCAAGAGGAAGTCTAGGCGCTGTAATTACCTGGAAAGGTTGTATTTCTTTAGTCTTATCAACGGCAGGTGTTTAATGGCTGGTTTTAATAATGATGTAGTCTTTGCCAAGAATGGAGACTTCACTTCTGCTACAAATACTGCTCCCTCTGAATCTAATGGGTTAGCTACGGATGGTCAGTTATGGATAGGAACTACAGCTGTCAATGCAGGCAATACTCATATCAATGTAGGTAACCTTACATCTCCCAATTCATCTATTACATTTGGATATTCTTCGCCAAATATTACTGCGGTAGTGAATCCATCGGTAATTCAAGATCTGCATACAGCAAGATATATTGTAAGCGCTGGCGGCCTTCCTGATGGTGCAAATTATACCACTATTGCTTCAGCTATTGCCGCTGCAACGGGAGCAGGTGGAAACCAAACTGTTTTCATTCAGCCGGGAACCTATACAGAAAATCTAACTCTTGTGTCAGGTATAAATCTTGCAGCATATGATTGTGATGCTCTTACACCAAATGTAATTATCAGCGGTACTTGTACTTTTACAGCTGCAGGTACAGTCTCAATCAGTGGAATAAGGCTCCAGACTAATAGTTCTTTTGCTTTAGCAGTTACAGGATCAGCTGCTTCCATAGTTAATCTAACAAATTGCTTTATCAATGCATTAAATAATACAGCTATATCCTTTACCTCATCTTCAGCATCAGCATCAATTTTTATTAACAAATGTAATGGAAATATAGCAACCACAGGTATTGCATTATTTGCTCACAGCTCTGCCGGAACTTTAAGATTTTTTGATAGTTTTATTTTAAATTCAGGTAATAGTACTACTGCAAGTACTGTTTCAGCAGGAAATATTTTTACCAATTTTTGCGGTTTTAATAATGTTTTTTCACTGAGTAATGCCGCTAATTGGGATGGATCTCATAGTGTTATTAATGCAGCTCCTATAAATACTGCTTGTATCACCACTGCAAATACATCTGTTGTAAATCTTGATTTTACAACTTTTATTTCTGGTACGGCTTCTGCATTATCTATAGGAGCAGGAACTACAGTTACATTAAACTCGTCTAGAGTAGCCAGCAGTAATGCTAATCCAATTACTGGTGCCGGAACTATTTCGTATGGTTTTATTACGTTTCCAAATAATTCATCAATTAACACCACTACACAATCAGGTTATATATCTAGGACTGGCATTACACAATCAACTTTACAGCCAGCTTTTATGGCGCTTTTAAGTGCAGATGCTGCTAACGTGACAGGAGATGGGACAACATATACGCCCATTCCTAATACGGAAGTTTTTGATCAAAATGCCAATTATAATAACGCTACTGGAACATTTACAGCACCTTTTACTGGTAGATATCAATTCAGTTGCGGCGTAGGCACAGCGGTTCTTGGTGCTGGCCATACACAGGGACAATTATGGATCACAACTTCAAATCGAATTTATATTTGTGTTGATAGTAATTTTGCTGCAATGAGAGATAGTGGAAATATACTCGATCTTTCCTTTAGTGCTCTTACGGATATGGATGCAGCAGATACAACAATTTTACAGGTTACAGTTAGCAATTCAACTAAAACAGTTTCTGTAAGAGGAGGGGCTACAAACGCTCTTACTTATATTTCAGGTTGGTTAGTATGTTAGGTAAAAAAAAATGAAAATTAGTGTAAACGATCAAGAAATTTTTACTCTCAGTGAAACTCAAAAGAAGGTCATTAAGAATGATATACCTTCTGAGATTTTTGATGAGGATATGAAGCGCAGACTCAAATGGGTTCTTCTCGATGAAAAATATAGTCGATGTATGGAAAGACTACGCAAAGAATGGGAGCCCCGTCTAAAGGAAGCAGGTATGGCTATGCTACCGACAAATGATGATCAATTTGCTGAGATGGTATTCGCAAGACCAGATTACAAAAACAGATCACAACGTGAAGCTGCATCGCTCATATAATTACAATTGTGGCATTTCTGACTTTGGATAAATAACAATCTCCAAAGAAACATTGTCTCAAAATATTGAACGTTTTAATGTTCTCTGTCTCTTAAGGAGAGCTATATGACACTTTCTGTGATAATGCCTACATATATGGATGCCGAATTTATCTCTCAGGCAATTGAAGCCATATTAAGTCAATCTTATCGAGATTTTGAGCTAATCATCATCAATGATGCGTCTAAAGATAATACAGATCAGATTGTTAGAAAATATGCTCTACAAGACAAAAGAATAAAATACATACGAAATAGGGAAAATTGCGGAGTCGTAAAGACTTCCAATCTAGGCTGTAGACATGCTACGGGCAAATATCTTTACTGTGCAAGTTCTGATGATTGGATAAAACCATGTTTCTTTGAGACTGCGATTGACAATCTGGAAAAGCACAAAGCTTCTCTGTGCTTTCTTGAGACGACTTTTTTGTATGAAAATGGGGAGTATAGACCTCATAAGGCAATCGAAAATGTTAATGAATTAACCTATTATGATCCAGAAAGAGCATTACAGGTTCTTAAAAATTCTTATGTGTCTACCGCTTCAGCAATTGTGAAACTCGATTCTTTTATTAAACAGGGATATTATTCAGAAAAGATGGCTGTGTATTGTGATATCATCTCTCTAAATTTTATCGCTGGGACTGAGGGGTTTGTTTATGTTCCCAAGGAAGGTACTATTTGTAGACTTTATCGTGAACATGAAACGAAATATAACCCTCCATTGAGAGAAAAATTAAAAAGATTGAAAACAGCTCTGGACTACTTCCTAGTAGAAAAGGGAAAGTTCAGATTCTTTTGCTCATGTCAGATGCTTACTAAAGGTATAAATTACAAAGGATTCATCTTTCTTCTTTATCCAAAATATTGGCCTTTGGCTCCTCGTTTGATCTTAAGTAAACTTCAACTTATTCCCAGAAAGATTTCATCTATAAAAAAAGCTATCGCAAGCAAAATATAATTTTCTCTAAGGTGGCCAGATTCAAATCAAAAAGGCTTTGATATGAAAGACATACAAGAGAACGTGACAGCGATCTAGCTTAATTTCCCATTTCGTTTGTTCCTCGGCATCCTTGCTGAGATTTTACTTTCCAATTCGCCAGTATTCAGAAGATGGTTTGCGGTATGATTCTAAATTCAAGCCTTCTATTTCTGGAATCTTAGAATAGTCGACGGTCCCTTTCCTCACACATTTTGCAAGCTTAACACCTGCTCCCATTGAACTTTGATCATTGCACAGGGAAATAAGCTGACTCTTTACAATTTTCTCTTGTTCTTCAAGAGACCTTAGCTGATTAGAAATCTCATTCCATCTGAAGGCAAGCATTCCCCATTCATGCGAGGTCTGGATCTGATAATCCCGATCTGTCATGGCAGGGGATTCGAAGTTCTGCATGCATTCGAAGAACCTTTCCTCTTCTTGAATCATCTTTTGAATGTATTTCTCATCCCTAAAGACCTTAATCACAACTCCTTTTTCTCCATCAAATGAGAAGTAATATGCGAAGTCAACATCGCACACTGAAATTTGATGCTGAAGTTGAGGAAAGTATTTATCGGGAACAATTCCTGATGCAGCCATTTCCTGATCAACCCGTCCAGGGCATTTAATTTCCGCTATAGTGCGTTCATCGAAGCTCATAGCATCAAGGCTTGCCATTTGCCATGATCGTTCATTGTGAAGCTTTATAGAAGGAAATAGAGGCATTCCCAATTGTTCTTCCAATGCTTTGCGGGCTAATGGTTCCTTTCGTTTTCCTTCACTCATGGCAAATGTTTCTGCATCAGATTCTCTAATGCCTATTTTTTCTTGCCAAAGCCTAAAAGGTGTTTTAAATGGGCTTACATTCATCACAATGGGAGCATCACTACTCCCAATGTGTGTTTTGCGCATCTCAAGCCATTCAGGCGTGTTCTGTTCCATTATGCAGCCCCTGCCATTTCAGTATTGCGGCTTTGGATTTTTGAAGATAAATTCCTGTATAATCCGTCATACTTGTCGACAGGTAACTGCTCCCATGCATGTACGCCTTCTTTTGCGTAATAGTTTCTTACGTTACGCACAAAAGTTTCATCACACTGACCGATCAGATTTTCGATCGTCTTCACTTGATCCCGGTTTATGATTTTCTTTGGAGCATCTTCTTTAGCTGGCTGATATTCTCTTTTTCTCTCAGGAGCTGAACATGCATTACCATCATCATCTTCATCAGATGTTACTCCTACCATCGCCGATAAAGCATACCTTCTCATATATGTGAGGGCAGATCCCAGGCCTTGTGCGTTTTGTTTTTCAGATAACACAGGCAAAAAAGATCGAATCCACTGACCACTTGCGTGAGCTAGAGTAGTGATTAAGATCAATTGACCTTCTTTGGTTTCTGTGGTCTGCAAAACAGCAAGTCCATTTTTGCTCAATGGAACCTTGCATGCATTCCAAATACTCGAAAGATCCGCATACGAGCTTTTGAAAAAGGGATTGTTCTTATCTTTGATAGCTGGAGCTATTTCACCTTGTGCTTTTGCAAGTGCCGTAGCTAATTCATTAATTTGTTCTGACTGATACATGATTACGCTCCTACTGTATTAAGTGAGGTTAAGAATTTATTATTAAATGTTTTCCATTCATCTAGCAAGGTAGATTCAGATTTTTCACGATCCACAGCAATAACAGCAGCGGGGAGTTTCATATCTAAGCATCCAGCCATTTCATCTAGGTATCTTTCAAGCTCTTCAGCATTGAAGTCTTCTTTATCATAAATCTGATCTAACACAGCTTGAAACCAATATTTGACGTCACGAATGAGTTTTGTGCTTTCTAAGCACTCTTCACAATCAGGTCGGGGGTTATCATTAAAGCAATACATGTCGAGCTCCTGCGGTTTATTTTGCAAAGATTCATCAACTCGACTTATGATTAGAGCGTCGAATCTCTGCGGTTTGATAGAGGGGTGGAAAGTATCAGTTTCCGCCTCTCACTTTTTCTCAAATTTTAATTTTCATTTCCTTTTTTAGAAACCATGATATACAATCTCGATTTCTGTAGGCCATCATATGAAAAACATAACATTTAGCACAACATAAAAAAATCATGAAGTTAGTCCCAAAGAAACTTAACGCATTTTTAGAAGAGAACGGCATCCAAAAAATGTGGTTCGCAAAGAAAATCAACATTTCGGCAAATTTATTCTATCAGGTTTTAGGTGGCTATGCAATTTTACCTATGAAGTGCTGGGAAAAAACAATCGATCTAACCGGTGGCCTAATAAGTGCGTCTGATCTAATGCACGACAAATACGAAGACAGTGAGTTCATTCAGATACTTCCTGCTAAAAATCACTATGATTTCCATGGAAGGATTAAAGGTTCTCAATGATGAACAGGGCAACAAATTTATTGAAATTAATCAGAGTGCTCGGATAAATAGGTGGGAGTCCTTTTTAGGGGACCCCCACTAGAATTTATAACTTCTGTTTCCATCTCCCGCCAAGGTGCCAGAAACAAAAGTTAGTAGCCAAAAGGCTTAGGATTTTTTTATGCAGTCAAAGAGACCGCCAGTAGTTTTAAACCATGTTAGGAAGAACCCCTTCATGATTCCGAACCTTAGAAAGGCCCGATTTGATTCAAACGAGGTTAACTATCCTCCCCCGTTTGCATTTGGTGAACACATGCTTTGTCATGCATCCGAAGGACACATTATGACACATGTTCCACTTTCGTACAAGATTTACCACATTTACCACATTTATACCAAAAATTTTAGCAGAGATTCGCAAAATAAAAACGCCCCCGATGGCGGGGGCGTACAACGAACTAACAAGAATGAGGAAACTTCTCGGTCTGTAAAGATACAAAAAGACCACATGAATAAAGTCCTAAGCGTAAACAAAGAAGCGCTTAAAACCGACATCACATGGACGTGGGGAAATATGGCATTAAGCCGAATAAAAACAAATGAAAAAATAGGTTGTTAGGGGCAAAAAGTTAACGTCTGATAATATACGTTAATTTTCGATTAAGAATAAAAATCCCTAACAGACTCTATTTTAAAGGAAAACGTAAAATATGTCTGTATCAGCGAAACAAATTGAGCCTCCAAATTATACACAAATTCCAAATGTCGTTTTTGACTATTGGCTGGGCAAATTAAAGCCCGCTGCTGGAATAGTATTGCTTATCATGTGCCGAAAAATCTTCGGTTGGCACAAATCAACGGACCAAATCTCGAAAAACCAACTTTGTAAATCCTCTGGTCTAAGTAAAAATACTATTCAAAGTGCCATTGAAGAACTTGAAGGAGCTGGGCTGATATGTAAATTTCAGCATAAAGGGGAGTATGGTTTCGAAGCTAATACATATGGCCTTAAAATTGATAAACCCTTGGATATCATATATTCAGAAACCCCCGATCAAAATTTGGGTGGGGGTGGGTCAAAATCTGACCTAGGGGTAGGTCAAGAATTGACCCAGGGTAGGTCAAAATTTGACCCTACAAAAGAAAGACCATCAAAAGAAAGACCTACAAAAGATAATAAGCCAGCTACGCCGGCTTTGTCCGAACCTGCGTTCGGACGCGTTGCCTCTTCTTTTTTTCAAAAGCTGAAAGAAGCTAACCCAAAAATCAAAGCTCCCAATCTCGACAAGTGGGCAAATGAACTAAGGCTTCTTTCCAAAGACAGTGATCATGGCAACAGCATCGAAGATATTCAGCAGGTAATTGATTACATCCTTCGGAGCAAACCTTCCTCCAATGGTTTTTGCTGGGCCAATGTGATTTTGAGTCCAGCTGCACTCCGTAAGAATTTCCCCAAGATCTGGGCGGAAATGAATATGCAAAACAAAAATTCGCCAGAACAGAAAATTGAAACCGACAGAAAGTTAGCAAAGAAAATTGTAGAAGAATTTAAGAAGCTAAGAAGAAAAGACTTAATGACAGGTCCAGGCTACATCGAATTCAATAATGGAATGACGTCAGAGCATTGCAAAATAGGCGAAAAGAACTTTAAAGAAAAATGTTTACATCAGTTGAAAAAGAGAAATTTATCAGTGAAAGGACTCATATGACAGCTAGTGAAATATATATCAGAAAAATAGCAGAAAAATTACCTGAAATATGTTGCGTAAACGACTTAATCAGAGTCGGTTTATACACATCACATAAAACCGCCAAGGTGGCAATGCTTGCCCATACATTCCCGGATTTTTTCAAAATGGGGAAGAGAATTGTCATACCAAAAGAATGCGTAATCGAATGGCTTAATAAATCCAAAAACGGAGGGGAAGGTGAGCATCCGCTATCGTCCAATCGATCTGAAACCTCGACGAAAGTCACGCAGTTATCACCGACAAATTGGATGGACTCATGTTGCTAACAGAAGAATCTACTTTAGATCGAAGTGGGAGCTTAGATACGCCCAATACCTCCAATGGCTTAAGGAACAAAACATCATCCAAGAATGGGAGCATGAGCCTCAAACATTTTGGTTCGAGCAAATTAAAAGAGGAACAAGAAGCTATCTCCCAGATTTTAAGGTCACGAGAACCGAGGGAAGCCATTATTGGGTCGAGGTCAAAGGTTATTTCGATAGCAAGAGTCTCACTAAGATCAAAAGATTCAGAAAGTACTACCCAGAAGAAGAGTTAATTGTAGTTGATAGTGAGTGGTTTAATAAAAATGGGAAAACGAATCCGATACTCCAAAAGATGGCTGAAAATGGATCCGCCATATGAAGTTGGTAAAGATGGATTTGGAGTGAAAGACGTGAAAACAAATGAAGAAGGATGGGCAGATGCAAAATTGTACAGACCATACCCATACGACCTTGTGTCAATGCGAACACAAAGAAAAATTATACCAGGTTGGTGGAGCGGACAGAAATGGGAAGGATTACATCTTAGAAGCGATGATTCAATATTTTTTTGGAAACAGGAACAAACAGCATGAGAAACAGAAAGCAGATGAAAATTTCGAAAGTGATGCAGGAATTTCACAAAGGTGATTTGCACAGCGGATCGAAACAGGGTCCTGTTGTTACGGATGATAAACAAGCGAAGGCAATCGCAATGAGTGAAGCGAGAAAAAAAACAGCTAAATTACCAAAACAAAGGAAACAAGCATGAGCCAAAACAAACCTTATGTAGCCGTCATTATTGAAGGCGACAATGAGAAACTTAATTTTATAGCCGAGCTAATAGTTACTGAATGTGTAGTACCCGTTCTAAGGCTGCTTCAGGGAGCTATGGAACTTCAAAACTCGATAGAAGAACACAAGGAAAAATCATGGACAAAAAAATCAAACGAATCAAAAAAACCGTCGAAAAAGACTCAGCCAAAGAAATTAGCCAAATCAAAGACCTCCAAAAAGCCGATAAAAAAAGAGACAAAGTTGTCGAGAGAGCCGAAAAAATTAACAAGAAAAGTCAATGAGCAAAAAAAGCATTTATGAGCCCGTGAAGGACCAATTTAAGGTGCTTCTTGAATACATAAAGATATTAGAGAAAAAAAGTGTCGATGACTCAACGAGCGAAATTTATGCACTCATGGAGTTTATCGACACTGTGAAGCGTCAATGTGAAATCTATCTGAAATACGAACTTATCAAATTAGGAAAGAAAAATGGTTGAAGTGATTCATTACGAGACAGCGAACAAGAACAAAACGATTGGTTATGTAGATATCCGTGTTCCAATTATGAAACCAACGGTCTTAGTACTTAGAAAGATTGCTCATGTCCAAAGCGGAGATAGGAGATGGTTCAACTATCCTTCTTTCTCAAGAGAAATTAATGGACAGCCAAGCTTTTTTAAGTTCTTCGAGTTTGAGACACAAATTTACAACGGACAACTTTTAGAAAGCTTAAGTGACAATGTTAAGGATTATTGTAAGAGGAATGGAATTGAAGGATTGGAGCCAATGAACTTTGACACATTTCCTGAATCAACTAACGAATTGCCATTTTGAGGTGAACAATGCTAGGTGTAAACTATTTATTTTATCTTTCAATGTTTGGAGTTTTTGCTATCGCCTTTTTGGCAGGCGGAGCTTTGGGCATTGCAATGGGCGTTACATATGCCGTCAATTGGATGAAAAAATGAAAAAAATAAAAAATAAAACCAACCCATCCACACATATCTGTGAGGGCATTTCGAATTACAAATTTAGCCCAAGTTTTTGGTCGGACTGTGTAAATCATTGGATATCAATGTGTTTAAGATAGTTAAGAGGAAACAAAAGAGTAATTATCAGACGTTATGATATGGATGTCAGGCCCAACCCTAAAGGAGGGCTAACGAATGAAATTAGACAGACTGATCGAAGTTTTAAATACACTTGGATGTTTAAGCGAAAGCAATGTGGTCTTCAGGTTACATGTTACCTTTGAAGCTGCAAACAAAATACTACATCGAATTGAGAGAGCACATACAAATATTTATTTTATTGCGCCGCATTTGATCGTTATCAAGGGTTGTGAAAAAGAATGGATGTTTACCAAAAAGAAAAAAAGAAACAGAAAAAACTGGAAAGACGTGGCAAAACCGTAGAAATTAAATATATGTCACGGTAATGTCACAAAGACACATCAGATAAGTCTATATGACATATCTAATGTGTCTTTCAGATGTCAATCTGACATATTTGAGACATAAAAGGATATGAAGGCATCAAACATAAATAGGGAAAAAATATGAACGAATGGATTAAAGAATCAGTGGAAATAATCAAAGAGACAGAAAGATTTATTGCTGAAACCGAGATAGCATTGTTTGTTCATGCTCAGCTACTCAAAAACGAAGAGTTAGAGCAGAACGAATACTACAAAGGATTCAAGGAGGCTATGGTTTTGGTGCTAGAATATGTTCATGAAATGACAAGACAGAGAAAAATTGTGAAAGACCATGAATCATCCATTATGGAGATCGTACGATGAATTTTTCAAAGTCAGGATGGACAGCAGGAAAAGAAGCACATACTAATAATTTTAATAATACTCCCATTAACCATAAGCCTCCTTATTTAAAAAAGGATACTGAAGGAAAAAATGTTAAGAATTCTGATCACTTTGATGGTCTTTTGTACATGTTTAGCGAATGCAAACGAGACCGATTACATACTTAGAGCATTTGGAGGCTATAACTCCATTGCGATGAGCATATATCCTGAAGCGAAAATGAAAACTCGCGCAGGAATAGTAGTTGGAATTGGTATCGGTAAACAAATCCATGACTTCATCTTTTTAGAAGGAGAGATGTCCTATCGCTATAATGAAACGGGCAAGATCACAATTCATGGAAAAGAAAAGCAATTTGTATTACCCGTTCATGGTGACGTTACATCTCTTACAGCGATTTGGAACGTTCTATTCGAATTTCCCACATATAAGGTTATTAAAACCTACATTGGCACCGGAATAGGCTGCACAGCTCAGTATGCCAACTGGAGCGTCAACGTCATACAAGATTCAGCATGGTATGATTATGAAGGCGGCGGAAGCTTTGCCTATACCTATCAATTAATCGCAGGCATTCACATACCCGTTTCATATTGTTACTACTGCTGTGCTGAGCTTAGGCTATTAGATTCTGTTTTAGACCACATGTGCGAAAATAATAGATCGTTAATTTTTTCATTCAATAAAATATTTTAGGAGCTTGAATGAGTCTTGAATCAATAAAAAAATCACTAAACAAATTTGAAGAGTCTCATGCACTTGATCCGCTCTTTCATCTTAAGGGTGTAGCAGCTCACAACCTTCTAAAAGAAGCAGTGAAATCCCTGATTGAAATATATGAGAGATTACCACCTGCAGAACACAACGAATCTACAGAACCCTTCATTACCCTAATGGAATTTTATGATCACACTCATCTCTGTCATCCAAGCACAATAGCCAAAATGTTTAAAGATGACACATGGTTCTTCCATAAATGCGGTAAAAGACTTGGCAAGAAGTACTACATACAAGAAATTACTGCAATAGATTACCTGTCTAAATGCAATAGCGTAAAGCTACGCAAGAAAGCCTTAGAGATTAAATCACATAGAGAAATTAAGGAGAAGCCATGCAGTCAAAAGCATACAATGTTGCCGCAGCTCTTAGTCACATAAAAAAGGCCGAAAGAATTCTAAAGCAACTAGGCTTGCTTAACTACAAGACAAGCGGGGACATATACTCAGTCTCCACCTATTGCATTAGTAAAATTGAAGAATACAAAAAGGTATAAAATGTCAGTCGAACTAGTAGTGACTATACGAGATGAAGAAAAGCGTAAGCTTACCAGAGAATTCCTTATCTATGAGCCAATAGCTATGTCTGAACAAGACCCAGTAATAGATAAATGTGTGAAAGAGGCTATTGAAGAATTTAAAGGAATTCCTGATGATATAAAAATAAAAGCAACAATGATCCTTAGATAATTATGGCACGGAATTTGATTCCCATCGATTGGGAAATGGCAGATGAACTCTTAGCATGTGGATGTCCCGGAACTGAAATAGCAGCATTTTTCGGGATGCATGCAGACACTTTTTATGATAGGGTTCTCAAAGAACGCGGAGTCTGTTTTTCTGCTTATTCCGCTGAAAAGAAAGCAACTGGCGAAGCCTTAATAAGAAAAGCACAATATGACAAAGCTCTAGGGCTTTCTAAGAAAGGCGATAACACATTATTAATCTGGCTAGGTAAGCAAAGACTCAATCAAAAAGAGAATGTCACTGAAGAAATAGTGGCAGAAGCTCTCACTAAGCCATTCGAAGCTCTCATGAGTCAATTGAACAATCTTCAATCAGATAAGAAACCAGACGCTCATGCCTGAGGCATTTTTCTAGAGAGGGAGCTTTTCTTAATGTAGCATTTGCGACACAAGGGTACAAAATCATCCCAGCTGAAACTGGATTTACTCCAAGATTCTTTGCACTTTGTACATAACATTTCAGTATCAGGCTTTACTTTAGATTCAGCTTCCAATGTCTTAACTCTATTATCCAAGGCGTTAAGCGCTATTAAGACGCCCTGATTTCCTTCTCCAGGTCTGAGAGTTTTTCGTGATAATTGCCATATCATATAATCAGCAGACTTATCAGAGGTATCCAAAGAGTCATATTTACATTCTGGGTACACATAACCAAATAATTTCTTTAACAATTTCATGACTGTTCCTTTATGCTAATCCATTCCACTATTCGATATGTTCCTCAATCTCATCGATAACTAGCTTATGTCTTATTTGAAATGCCTTCCCTTCGATCTTTTCAAATGTAGCATCTACTTCAGCAACATAGCATGTAATCGTAGCACTGTACATGATGCAAGGCTCTTCTCCAACTTTATCATAGTCAGCTTTCAGGATAAGAATATCTGGATTTCCTTTAGCAGCAAGCGCAAATGCTCCAACATCCTTCTTGCATTCTTCAAATGATACGAAGTTTGAAAATGTAAGAGTCTGCTCATATTTGAGTTCTGCATGAGCTAATGAACATAAACATACCATGAAAAGTGCTAGTATAAATCTCATTTTACATCCTAATTTGCTATTTTACTGCGCTTAAAATATCGCGCATAATACCTAGCATACATAACATATCTGTATGATTTAGAGGAATATGCTTCATCTGTTGAGGCATTTCTTCGATGCGTTCCATAAGGTTGCCAATAAATGTAAGAAGCTCTGTTCGATTTAAGCTGTGGTCTTCATTCATGCTTGCATTATCAGCGCCTAAACATTTTTTTCAAGCTTGTAAACAATGTGCGTGAGATCTAGCTTACTATTTTCAAATGTAAAAAGGAGATTACATATGGCAGCTTCAGTTCAAGCAGATATTTATCGTATTTCTGATGGTAAGGGGGGTTACAACACATTCTATCCAGATACTCCGAACAATAGGAAAGTAATGGAGGATGGAATTGGAAAAATCAAGGCCACAATGGGAAATAAACTTATACCTTGCCTGTTCATTACTCTTTTTATCGGGAGTGCAGCCTATCTTACCTTTAGCTGCTTAATTACCAATTGTTTTGATTCTTCTCAAAACGATGCCCAACAACATAAGTGTGAGATTTTTTGCGATACTCCAACCAAAATTTGGTCATGCGCTGGAACGATAATAGGTTTAATAGGTACTACAGCAAGTTGTTGCTATGCATGCTATAAGAAGTGAATATTATTCTTGTGGCTCCTTAGGTAAAGCTATCCAATGTGTGAAGTACTCTACAAAGTTTGTGTAGTGTACGAAGTGCCAATGGACATAGAAGGTCAAAGGTTTTTTGATTTCTTTGTTCCATATTACTATGTATTGATTGGGAGAGGGGAGTGCCTCTTCGATGCTTATCCAATTCATCAACAACACCATTTCTTAGGAGGATGTTCTATTTCCAAAGATGGTTTTGGTGGCAACGGCATCCAGTGGGTTACTCTGTATAAACTATTGTCTACAGAATGTAGTTGATATGGCTCCATTATCCAGTCGATAGATTCCTGATAAGTAATTGTATATTTCCCAATAGCAAAACCTTCAGAGGTATCGATGCACAAAACCTGTTCGTCTTCTTTTGGCAATCTATCTTCAACGCTAATCCATTCCATCATTTCTTCCCCTGCCTCTCGGTCTTTTCCCATGTCTGTAGCCAATAATAACTTCTCTTTTTTTCAAGAGATGGCTTTCTTTCTACACTTTCGCATCCAGCATTGATCTGCTTGCCGGCGCCGGCAAGCAGATCAGGGGCAGGATTAGGATCGCAGTAACATGTTGAGCAACAGCAGAATGAAAGGTAATGTATGGGATTAATGCTCATAAAATCACTCTTACTGCCCAATTTACTGCTTGGTAATATTCATTTTAGTCTCTCACTGGGTTTTACAGAGGGAAAGTTCTGCATTATATAACGCCTGCACTGCACAATATAACGGTAAGGGCTGCATTATATAACGGTTAGAGGTCTTTCGAGCTAACTACTTTAATCATCACGGAATGGCGACGCCCAGTTCTTTCTATCTTCTTCTGAATGAGGTGCATTGTCCGGGTCAATTTGATCTAATGCCTTTCTCTCATATTCATTCCCCGGATTATTTCGATCACTTTCTTCCTGCATTTTCTCTGGGGTTCTAGGTTCGATTGGAATTTCATAGGCTGCTACATGCATAGTATAAAAGCCGCAAGTTAGAACTAAAAAAACAAATCTGAGTACGCGATAAAACATAATTTTCCTATTGTGTTTGATTTTCAAAAGTTTTGAGTATTTTGCTTTCTTTGTTTGGATGTATTTAATCATTGTGAAGTCCTCACTTCCTGTCTTGTCTGTCATTCTTTTCCCATGACTGCAGCCAATAATAGCTTCGTTTCTTTACTAATTCTGGCTTCCTGTCTACAGGATCACACCCAGCATCTTTAGGCTTATTAGGTGTCTTAATCTCATTGTCTTCGCTCTTACAAAAGAAACAGCAGCAAATAGACTGATAATGGACTGGATTAATGCTCATTTTTTTACTTCCTTCAATTGTTCACCTAGAGCAGCTATTATCTGATCTTTTAAAGACTGGACGCGGGAATTCCTCTCTTCTATTTCTTGAAGGATCTTTTGTATTTCTTTGTTGGCTTCGTTGGCTTGATGAAATGCATAGGCTTGATGTGAGCTGTTACTCATTGCAAATTTAGCTAAGGGACTATGTGACATGATTATTCCTAAGCTTTTTATGATTTATCCCAATCAGACCACCTGCCAACACCATGGGTCATTCTATACTCCATCTGATCTGCATAACAGTCAAACTTCTTGCTAGGGTCATAAGGTTTTCGAAACTTCTTTCTTATGTATAAAGCAGTAAGAATCAAAGGAAATGAGATGGGAAATGTGATTAGAATCAGGAGGAACGTAACGACAGTGAGGAAAAAACTAAAGAAAACACAAAGCCTGTGCAAAATCATATATCCTCGTTAACGTCGAATGCATCCATTGAATATTTAAACCAATAAAGTTATATAAGCTCTTAATGACTCTTCCATTAGCACCAAAGCAACTCGAATTTATCATTAATAGCACAGCGCGCTGGAATCTTGCCCATGGTTCTGTGAGATCTGGTAAGACGGTAGGAACCCTTTTCAGATTTATGCAAGCTGTTGAGAACTGTCCTGATTCTCAGATCTTTATGGCTGGACATACTTCGGATACCATTTATCAAAACGCTATTAGACTTCTGTTAGAGAGTGAGCAACTCTCAATTTTCAGACCCTTTTGTACATGGTATGCAGGTAAAAGACAACTCAAATTTCGAGACAAAACCATTACTACTCTAGGGGCTAAAGACGAAGGTGCTATAGGACAGTTTCAGGGTAAGACATTCTCTCTATTTTATGGAGATGAGATGGCACTTTATCCTGAGTCTATTATTGACATGATCGATACGAGACTATCAAATCCACACAGCATGGGTTTTGGTAGTATGAACCCCTCTCATCCCACTCATAAGCTTAAGAAATGGATAGACATGGCAGAAGAGGGAGATCCCAACTACTATGCTTTGCACTATAATTTAGACGATAATCCCTATCTTGAAGATGACTATAGAAAGCGCATTAAGAACAGCCTTAGCGGCGTGTTCTATAAGCGGAACTATTTAGGTCTGTGGTGTTTGGCTGAAGGGGCAATCTTTGATTTCTTTGATAGAGACATCCATGTTGTTGCAAGACCTCCGAGAGCTGCAGAATATTGGGTTGCCGGCGTTGACTACGGAACAGTGAATAATTTCTCTTGTGTACTTGTAGGTATTAACACAGGAAGAACAACCCAGACTGGAGTGTGTAGATGGGTAGAAAAGGAATATGTTTGGGATTCCAGAAAGAGGGGAAGACAGAAGACCAATAGTGAATATGCAGATGATGTAGCTGAATTCTTAGAGCCATATGGAGTCAAAGCTGTTTATGTAGATCCAAGTGCAGCAGCCTTCAAGTTAGAACTTCGCAAGAGGGGACTGCATATAGTTGACGCTGATAATGATGTAATTAATGGGATCACTTTCATGACTTCCGAAATGCAAAAGGGTAATCTCTTTGTATGCGAAGAATGCTCTGATCTGATACGAGAAATCGAGTCCTATGTATGGGATCCCAAGGCATCAGAGAAAGGCGATGACGCTCCATTAAAGAAAGACGATCACAGTATCGATGCCATGAGATACGCTGTATTTACTCATAAGATTGCTACATTTGATTACGAAGCCCATAACAAAAAGCAGAATGACTACATGCAGAACAGGTTCAATTCAGTTTTTAGGTGATGACGCTCTGACTAGATGCCCTCCTAGTCTTGCCCACGCGCCATCTCTATGTTCTTTATCTTCAAAAATCAAATATTCAAATTGTCCATTGCACTTTTGTAATTCTATTTGTGTATCACCAAGTGCTTTAATAGTTACATATTTATGTAAATTATACATTGTCCCTAAGTGTTCAATCCACATATTATGTCCCCTAATTCTTACTTAATTTTTCAGCTATTGCTTCTAGAATCCATTGATTTCTATAAACGGTCCCTACTCTTGACTTCCTGTTTTTTTCCATTTCAGTATAAATATCCTTAGGGATACGCAGTGTCATTTTATAATCGCCCATTTCTTCAGGGGAAACTTTATCACCGGTTGTTGATCCACCACGTGATATAATCTCATCGATCGAGGACTCATCTATTTTCTTTTCAGCTTTTTTCCGTACTGTCATTTCGTTTGTTTCGTTTGTTGTATGTCTTAAATATGTCTGAAATGAGTCATAGATATGTCTCTATGACTCAAAGATGGCATCACAGAGACTCCTTATCTCAGCTAATGCTTTCTTATCTTGAGTTTTCAATTCTGTCACGCCTAAACCTTCGGCAGCTGCATTTGCGAATGCCTTTCTCTGGCCAATATGAATTGCCACATAAGTGATGCCTTCGCTTTCTTTTATTATGTCTGCTGAATCTTGGTTATCGATACCTTGAGGATCGGCGCGGTTTATAACAGCCATAGCTTTTAGCTTAGGGTTTACCATTCTAATTTCTGAAAGAAGGGATGTCACATTGCCAATAGTCCAAACATCTAAACTTCTGGGTTGAAAAGGAGCTAAGAAAATATCAGCCACAGTTAATGCCGATCTTTGAGTTTGCGTGTCACGACCTCCGGCATCAACGATTATATCATCATAATGCTCAGTTAACTTTTCAAGTTGTAATCCTGTGCCTTTTCCAATGATTTGCACTGTTGTCCATGGAGTAACAATATTCTGGTTTTCTCTATGTTCGACCCAATCAGATGCGCTTCTTTGTTCATCTGCATCAACCAGTAGAACCTTTCTGCCAGATAAAGATCGAAGTACTGTAAGATTGGTAGCAAGGGTGGTTTTACCACTCCCTCCTTTAATTCCTCCAACAACTAAAATCATACGGACTCTTTTGTGTGGCGATTTATAAAAACGCTTATGAGAGTAATCATGTGTCTTTCTAGATATGTTCTCATTTGACCATTTGTCAATTGAATGTCGTACATGGATAGGTTCATCCAGATCGTTTGAGCCATTTGCTTAGTCATCAGTTCAAGGTCGGGAAGGGTAACTGCTGTGGATGTGTGTCTGTTCGCATATTCAATCATTTCTTGAATAGTATCAAAATTCTTACCGTTATAATGTGCCGTCATAATGTCTCCGATATGCCATTCATACATATCCTTAGCGCATTCAATGTGTCTTAAATATGCCAAGAATATGTCAAAGATGAGGCAATATGACATCAAATATGATAAGTTGCAATATTTTAATTTAAGTTGCAATCATTCGTTCATAGTTTACAATTGATGCATTTTCGAAATAATTCATAAGGAGTGCTATGAATGTTTGTGTCCAGTGCAAAACGCTTCACAAACGTAGATCTGAAGTTTGTAAAAGCTGCTATTACAAAAGATATCATGAATTAAAATATCAGAAAAAAGAAACCGCATGTGCAATTTGTAGTGAAGTGTCAAATTTAGGTCATAAAAAATACTGTGTAAAATGTAGAGATAAAATTCCAAATAGATGCATAGATTGTGAGAAAGAATTCTTTTATAAAGCAAAATATAAAAGATGTACTACCTGTCAATATCATTGGTATAAAAACAACACACCTGAACTGTTTGCTCAAGTTCGGCGTAAGGTTGCAGAAAGGCATAATGCAAAGCGCAGAGAAAGATTAGGCCTGCCTGTCGATCATGTATTTCCTAAAGGACCTAAGGGAGAGGGTTATGTAAATATAAAGGGATATCGAAGATTTTGGAAAAAGGATCAAATAACGAAGAAATATGTAAGTAAATATGAACATGTAATTGTGATGGAAAAGTATTTAGGCAGAAATCTTTTAAAGAACGAAAGAGTGCATCATAAAAATGGTATACGTGACGATAATAGGTTGGAAAATCTTGAATTATGGGCAATAGGTCAACCTCCTGGCCAAAGAGTAAAAGATAAAATTGAATGGTGCATTGAATTTTTGAATCATTACGGGTATAAAGTAGTCAAAGAATAGACCTTAATAAAGGAGGAAATTTGTCATTTTATTATCCACCATGGAATTCTGATTTAGAACCAAGTTCTGGAAGTGTTCGACAATGGCTAGATAATCTATATTCAAAATTTCAACCTATAGAACAGTCTTAAAGCGGGACTGTTAGTAAAGCAATTAAAAGCGCTGGAATCAATCTAATATTGATACATTGTTTTACGCAGGGTTAATTAATTTTTAGGTTGTGGCCCTGTATAAATCTCCTCTGATTGACTTGGACCTCCTTATGGGAAGACAAGGCGGAAGCGAAAGCACCGTGAACGACTGAGTGAGGAGACGTCGAAAGATGAAGCGACAGTCTGATCTCTATGGTAACATAGAGAGGGAGATCCGAAGAGGTTTCCCCGCCAACATTTAAGTTTAATTAAATATTTGGTCATATAAGTAACAGCAGGCACAGAGTTTTGTTAATAGATATTTTAATTTCTCTCCAACCACTAGCT
>Ga0193738_1000208_pt1 | contig 41104 bp, 34 predicted proteins | sample L2a1metaG_FD_144927 | JGI IMG/M metagenome (GOLD analysis project Ga0193738, IMG submission 144927) | Soil microbial communities from a riparian zone of the East river system, Colorado, United States - L2a1 | ecosystem: Environmental > Terrestrial > Soil > Riparian zone | place: USA: East River... | reverse complement strand
ACTTTAAATATTTGGTGCTTCAGGAAAGCGCACTGATCGCTGATGCAGTATCCGTATCAAACGCGGTCGGCTTTTGGCAATTCAAAGACTACACTGCCGTCGAGATGGGATTGAGAGTAGACAAGGAGATAGATGAACGATTAAACATTGTTTCGTCTACCAGGGCAGCGGCGAAATACATCAAGAAGAACAACTTCTATTTCAATAACTGGATTTATGCTTTGCAAGCCTATCAAATGGGTGCTGGCGGGGTGATGAAGACCGTTGGCAGTAATCAGAGTGGATCGAAGCATATGGAAATTACCAGCAGCACTTACTGGTATATCAAAAAATACCTCGCACATAAGATAGCATTCGAAGAAGTCGTAAAAGGCAAAGGTCAGATAGCGGTAGTCTCTTATGAAACGAGGAGTAAAAAAGAGTTGTCTGAAATAGCAAAAGAGGTGTCAGTGGATGAAGTAGAGTTGAAACAATATAACAAGTGGGCGAAGACAGGATCAATCCCTGCTGACAGAACCTATACGGTGGTTATTCCGGTGATCGGAGATCCGGGAAGTATTAAGATTCCAGCATCTGCGGAGGCAACGAAAGACACAAGAGTAGCGGATGCAACAAAGGTCGCTACTGGTACATATGTGGCATCGGCTAAAGGAGCGCGCATCAAGATCAACGGCATTGCTACCATAAAGGCCAATGCAGCTGAGACACCCGCGCAGTTGGCGACGCGTGCCGGCGTGGATCTTTCTGATTTTCTTAAATGGAATGACATTGATATTAGTGACCGGGTTGAGGCAGATCAATACTACCTGCTTGGAAAGAAACGGGTAAGGGGAAGCGAATCGTATCATAAAGCAGCTGCAGGGGACAACCTTTGGAAGGTCAGCCAGGAGTATGGAGTACAACTGAAGAAACTCAAGAAGTACAATCGTATGCCTGATGCAGGGCAGCTCGTCCCCGGAACAACGATCTGGCTTACTTCGGTCAAGCTGAAAGACTCCGAAAAGGTTGCGAGTTCTGTGAGTTCGGCAGAGATAGTGCAGGTTGATAATTCACAAAGTTTTGCGTGGTCCGCGAGCCCGGGAACCTCTGAGGAGGTGCAGGCTCAGGCCACCGTTTCCCTGAAACCAATCGTTGTAGCAACATCTGTTGTTGAAACACAGCAGGAACTGACCCCTAAAGCGACAGATTCATTGGAAACCATACAAGCCAAAAACACGATCGTCGACACAGCCCAGGCTGCTTCGATTAAGGTGATACCACCCGCCCTTCTTAAAGAGGAGCACGTTGTTGAGACTGGGGAAACATTATATGGGATAGCCAAGATTTATAGCCTTGAGGTTATGGATTTGGTAGGGTGGAACAATCTAAATCTCCAGGACGGCATTAGACCCGGTCAGGTGATAAAACTAAAGGAGAATCAACCGGTAGAGACCGATCGTGAGGTATCTCAAAAAAATATCGAAATTGTACACGTGGTTAAGTCCACGGATACACTTTATAGCGTTGCGCGGAAGTACAACGTGACCATACAGGAACTCATGGAGTGGAATAATAAGAAGGATTTTACACTTGCCGTTGGCGAGAAGTTGACCATTAAAAGTAAGTAAAGTGTAGTTTTTGGCGTTTTCGGGCGAATTTATTACCTCCCTTTGTGAAATTAAGCCAATACCGTATCAGATATCCCCGCAAAAAGATATTTTTGTGGTTACTGTGACTAAGAGAGTCGCTCGATTTATAGATTATTGATGCAAACTGAAACGAAAGCAATTGACCTGGTAATGCTTGTTGATGATAATGACACTGATAACTTTATCAGCAAGCGTATCATTGAAATTACAAAGTTCGCCAAACGAGTAGAGGTGAAGGGTTCCGGTAAGGCGGCTTTGGATTATCTCCGTGAGAATCAAAACAATCCCGAAAACCTCCCAAGTCTTATTTTCCTCGATATAAATATGCCCATCGTTGATGGCTTTGTATTTCTCTATGAGTTTGAAAAATTCAATGAGGTTGTACGAAATAAATGTAAGGTCATCATCTTATCAAGTTCTGATAACAAGCGCGATATCGATAAGATTGTAAATAACAATCACGTGATCAAGTTCATAACCAAACCACTTACAGAAGTGGCATTGGACGAGATCAAGCTCAACAATATTTGATTTCCTTGGTCGGATTTTTGACGTATTTTCAGTCAAAAATCTGAACAAGAATATGAAAAGACTCTTCGCACCGCTCGCTCTGAGCCTGCTCTATCTGTGTCTCCCTCACGCAGGCCAAGCTCAGTTTATTAAGCCCGATACATTATCACACTGGAAGAAAAAACTGGTATTCAATATTAACGTCAATCAGGCTGCATTTTCCTCCAATTGGAAGGCCGGTGGTATAAACTCCATCGGACTAAATAGCCTTTTCAACTATCAATTCAATTATTCGAAGGACCGAATTTCATGGGATAATACGATCAACATGATCTATGGCTTTGTGAATAACAGCGGACAAGGTTATCGCAAAACGGTGGACCGTATTTTTCTGGATACCAAGTATGGGTATAAGTTGAACGACAATTGGGGATTATACACCTCATTGAATTTCCTTTCTCAGTTTGCTGAAGGTTTCAAGTATGAGACGGACGCCAACGGAGTCGAACAGGAAATCCTCATCTCCGATTTTTTGGCGCCGGCGTATGTCACTTCATCCTGGGGTGTTGAATATCATCCTGTCGAATATTTCTTTGTCCGATTGTCTCCCTTCTCACCAAGGGTAACTATTGTTAAAGATCCGGAAAGATTTATTCCGGCGGTAGACCCTGAAAAACCGTATGGTGTTACTCCCCCGGATGAAACCCGATATGAATGGCTGGCCTTCCAGATGTTGGCTGAGTTCGACAAGGACATCGCGACAAACTTTAACCTGAAGTGGCGGTATGTGATGTTTGCGAACTATGAGACCCTCGAGTTGAAAACAATCGATCACAGGCTGGAAGTGATGATGAACGCAAAGGTTAATAAGTTTATTACCGTGGGTCTGGGTGGGATCTTGCTTTATGATTATGACCAGGATACCGGAGCCCAGCTAAGCCAGGTGTTTAATCTGGGATTTGCATTCTCCTACCAGAACTACGAAGAACCAAAAAAATAGCTCGTAATTAAAAGATTTATAAGGCCAGCCCGACCGACTTGGCGATTTTAGTTTACTGCGCGATTAGAAATTGTAAGGAGTAAAATCAACTGGAGTCGTTCGGGCGGGCCTGCCCGGAGAATTGGTGCGGCCCTGAAAAATGCGGGCCTTTTCTTTTTCGGATCGGCTTAATTATAAATTGCATAAAAATCCCGAGGCCATGTCGAAAGAAAAGTTCGTTGAATCTATCAATAAGTCCTATACTACCGCACTGCCTACCATTTATCTCGGCGCCGGTGTTTACAACGGAGAGATAATTGCCGACGCAAAAGTCAACCTTCCATTGCGCATGATGAACCGGCACGGGCTTATTACGGGAGCTACAGGTTCTGGAAAGACCCGAACCCTTCAGCTAATGGCGGAACAACTCTCTGCGGCAGGTGTCCCGGTGTTCATGCCCGACATGAAGGGTGATCTTTCAGGGATATCGAAGGAAGCTACGGCAAATGACAAGATCAATGAAAGGGCTGCATCCCTTGGAATTAGTTATTCGCCGTGTGGCTTTCCCGTTGAGCTGTATTCGCTAAGTGGAAAGCTCGGTGCTCAAATGCGCGCAACCGTTACGGAATTTGGACCAGCCTTATTAAGTAAAATATTGGAGTTGAACGATACCCAGGCGGGTGTGTTAAACATTATCTTCAAGTATGCAGATGACAAGGGTCTGGCCATCGTAGATTTTAATGATCTTAAAAAAGTCCTGAACTATCTCACCGAAGGGACAGGAGCGGCCGAGATCAAAGGAGATTACGGTAAAATATCAGGGGCCACTTCATCAACGATCTTGCGAAAGATCGTTTCGCTGGAACAACAAGGCGTAAACCAGATTTTCGGAGAGACATCCTTTGATATCGATGATCTTTTTGAAAAAGTGGATGGCCGTGGAGTAATCAGCTTGCTCAATGTTTCTGACATACAAAATCAGCCAGCGATCTTCTCCACTTTTATGCTTGCCCTGCTGGCGGAAATTTATCAGAGTCTTCCTGAAGCAGGGGATCTTGACAAACCCAAGCTGGTATTTTTCCTCGATGAGGCTCATTTGTTGTTTAAGGATGCTCCGAAGGGGTTCATGGATCAGATCGAACAAGTGATCCGACTTATCCGCTCAAAAGGTGTGGGAGTATTTTTCTGTACCCAGCTTACGCAGGATGTTCCGGCCACGGTACTGTCACAGCTTGGAAACCGGGTTCACCACGTGATACGGGCCTTTACACCAAATGATGTGAAAGCCTTAAGAGAAACCGTGAAAACATTTCCCAGCAGCGAATATTATGACATGGAGAAGCAGTTCACCCAACTGGGCACGGGTCAGGCGTTTATTACCGTGTTAAACGAAAAGGGAATTCCAACGGAGACGGTGGTTACTCATCTCGCGCCGCCAGCATCGGTTATGGGCCCGTTAAGCGAGTCTGAATATCAAGACCTGCTTTCATCGTCAGATCTTAATAAAAAGTATAGGGAGGCCGTTGATCCACAGAGTGCATTTGAGATGCTGAACGAACGGATGAAACAACAGCAAAAGGAGGCAGCAGAGATAAAGGAGGAAAAGCAGCAATCAAGAACGGGTTCGGGCCGGCAGGAAAAGTCCACCTTCGAGGAAGTGATCTCGTCCCCGGTGGCGAAGCAAGTAGGGCGTGAGTTGGTCAGGGGTGTTTTTGGAGTGTTGTTTGGCAGAAGCACGCGAAGGTCGTCAAGAAGGAAGGGGGGATTATTTTAAGTTCGTTCCTTTCGTCCACCTTTTGTACTGTCTTCCAGAGCGGTTGGTGTTTTGTCAGAGCACTGCGCTCATGGAATGGGATTTGCAAACCATATTACATCAGTGAGTCGTCACGCGAAGGACCTGACTAAGGTAGCACTGCTTTAATTTCAGCGCACCACTCCTAACAACCGTGGCCGTCTACCGTCTTCATAACTCCTTGTTACATCAATCAATTGCCACCCCGACGCGTCGGGGTGGATTCATTACAAACAACAACCCGGGCTTTAGCCCAAGCGATCACACAATGAAATGGATGGTTTTTATTGGGCTAAAGCCCTCAATCATTCTCAACTTTAGTCCGCGAGCTAAAGCTCGCGGCAATTGATGAATCCCCATTTTCAATGCCAACGGTGTCTGGCTCATGATGACGGATCTAGAAAAAAACCAACATCATTCAATCTCGACGAGCGTATTCTTAAACGAAGGCGTCAGACTCCGCTTATCGGTTGCGGTCGAGATCAAGACATTTGTTTCCGGATAGTAGCCCACAACATTTCCGCGTTTGATAGTAAAAGAACGCACCTTGACGTTCCTCATTATACCTGTCTCGCTTTTCAAGGATACAAAGTCATTTTCGTGTAACCCCAGTGATTGCATGTCTTCAGGGTTCATTAGAACAACCCAACGTTCCTGCTGTCCGCGCCAGACGTCTTGCTCTTCATATACAATGGAATTGAATTGGCCCTCACTGCGCACCGACATGAGCCTGAACTGCTTTTTGCCCACCGATCTGACTTGGAGAGGGGGAATCGGAACAACTTTCATTGTCGCCTTTGCATCCACGGTTTTGAACAACGGCTCATGAAGAGTTCTGCCAGCAATTTGAAACTCTTCCTTGGTTTCTCCCAGGGATTTAATTTTTTCAAAGCCCGGGATAGTTGCTGCAATGGCAGCCCGTATGTTCTGATGATCCTTGAATTTCTTAAAGCTTATCTGCTTTTCTTCCAGTACGCCGATGGCAATATCGGTGATGATCTCAGTTTCTGATCGAACATTACTCAAACGAACAATTCCGCCATCACTCAGCCTCACAAAATTGAACATTGATTCTTGCGTAGTGGATTGTCTTTCCTCATCCCGCGCTGCAACAGGAAGTATAATTCCTTCGCCTCTGCTCCCAAATAAATGCCCTTGATTTAAAGTTGTGCTCAAAAAAATCTTGAATGGAATATTATCAAGAGCCTTCTCTGTATAATGTTGATCAGGGTTGGAGCCGTATAAGTTTCCGCCAAGAATAAAGGCAAGGTCAACCTTTTGCTCATACGCTGCCTTTATACACGACATGGTATCCCAACCGGGGGACTGAGGTAAAGTAATGCCAAGCTTGTCTTGAATAGCATCAAAAACATTTTGCTTCAATTGTGGCGATACTCCCATCGATCCAATTCCCTGGACATTACTATGACCGCGAAGAGGAAGAAGTCCGGCATGGGGTCTCCCCACCATCCCGCGCAACAGTGCCAGGTTAACAATACTCTCCACGTTGTCAACTCCATGGACATGGTGTGTTATCCCCATAGCCCAGGTGAAAACAACATTCCTTGCTTCACAAAACCAGTTGGCAGCTTCTACAATTTCCGCCTGATCCACACCTGAGCTTTCTTCAATTTCTGGCCATGAGGTAGCATCAATGTCTTGCTTAAAAGCCTCAAAGCCGTTTGTATGATCACGCAAGAAATCCTTATCCTCGGCATGCTTTTCTAACACAACCTTAGCAATCCCTTTCAGCAAGGCAACATCTCCGCCAATATTAGGTTGAATGTATGCTGACGCTATTGTGGAACCACCTCCAACCATGGAAGTCACGCTGCTGGGAATAGTAAACCGAACAAGTCCGGGCTCTTTGGCAGGATTTACGATAATTACTTTTCCTCCTCGTTTCCGGCAATGCATTAATTCAGCAAGGAAGCGGGGATGATTGGATGACGGGTTTGCTCCAATAACAAAAATCATATCACTTGCTTTCAAGTCTTCAAGCTGAACAGTAGCTGTGCCTGAACCTAACATTCCACCGATTCCAACACCGGAAGCCTGGTGACAATAGTATGAGCAGTTGTTTACATTGTTTGTTCCATACAGCCTCGCAAATAAATGAAGAATAAAAGCAGCTTCATTTGATGACCTTCCGGAAGCATAAAAGAACGAGCGGTCCGGATTGGTTTTTTTAAAAGCGTTTATGATTTTTGACAATGCTTCATTCCAATCGATCACCTTATAATGCGTGTCATGATGATCTTTGTACAGCGGATAGTTAATACGGCCAAGGCGTTCAAGCTCACGCGCCTTCAATTGCTTTAGCTGAGGAATGGATGACTTCTTAAAAAAATCTTTTTCAATTTCTGGCTGAATGTCTGTGAGTTGTGCCTGAATACTTTTTTTGCATATCTCCAGACCCTCACCAAACTCATTCACCATTCCACCCCGTTGTCCCCCCATGCCATACGCGCAGACCTTGCACGTATTCTTAGAACGGATAGACTGAACAAAGTTGTTTACCCCGACTTCCCCCGCCACCTTCAAGGAGTAGTTAATGGAACTCCAACCACCCGGTGCTTTCGACATACTATAAAATTATGCAAAATCAAGGTGCGAAGCGATGTTTTCCCGCTCATCTTCGCAGATCAAAAGACACGCTGATCTTCGCAGATTTGTTCCGCGCAAATCTGCGTGTACTCAATCTGCGTCATCTGCGGGAAATTGCATTCCTGTGTGAAATGTTTGTTCTTAGAAGTCAGGATCCAGCCCAAGCCTTTCTTTCATCTCTTTAAGGGCAGGATTCTTTTCGAGGAGATATTCGAATTTATCCCGTGAAGTGTACATCATCTTTTTGTCTTCGGATTCTTTAAGCTCGCCAGCAACAAGTATTGAACTATTTTTTAGTTTTTCCCGAAGGAATGCCGTCAGCTCCGCTCTTACGTTATTTAACATGGTTTCCTGCACGGGGCTTAACAAATGAACGATTACCTTGTAATTGGTCAACTCGTAGGGCTGCGAGAGTAGTTGGTATTCCGCCTGAAATTTTCGGCGCTGCTCTGCGAATTCCAGCCAGGCCAGGTGCAGCTGGTCTAACGTGAACGTGTTTTTTTCTTCGGGTGAAGTCGCGGCTGCTTCTGACGTCTTTTCTTTCTTGGGTTCTACTTTTAGAAGATCTGTCAGCTTAACCGTTGTCCGAGGGGTGGACTTGGATGATGTCGGTGTAACAGGGGGCTTTATGGTTGCTGGTGGCAACTCCTGATCTTTGATTGCCTCGTCGCCAGTTGGTTTGAGTTCTTTTTCCGGCGGTGCGGCGATCGTCTCGTCCGTTACGCTAATTTTTTTTTTAACCCACCGGCCGGATGGTTCACCTGTTGGTTCAGTTGACCGAGTTGCATAACGGAACCGACATGGGCCATTTTCATAAGGGCAAGCTCCACCGAAAGGCGTTGGTTCTTGCTCATCTTGTAATTGATGTCGCAGAGGTTCGCGATGTTCAGCCAGGTAAGCAATAAGGAAGGAGGGGAGGCAGCAGCCTGTTGAGCATATTTTTTCTTCACACCGTCAGGTACTTCCATGAGGTTCACCGTTCTTGAGTCCTGTGATACCAACAGGTTGCGTAAGTGTTCACTGAGGCCTACGATAAAATTCTGTCCGTCGAATCCTTTTCGGAGAATTTCGTCGAGTAGCAACAACGGTTGAGTGTGATTTTCAGTCAGGAGCGCGTCCACTACCTGGAAGTAGTAGTCGTAATCCAGGATGTGAAGATTGCTTAAAGTGGATTTGTAGGTAATTCCATTTCCGGAAGAGTAAGTTACCATCAAGTCAAAAATCGAGAGCGCATCGCGAAGGGCTCCGTCTGATTTTTGAGATATGAGGTGAAGGGCTTCATCTTCTACGGGAATACCTTCACGCTGAGCGATCTTTTTCAGTTGCTTGGCGATGTCGCTGACCAGGATACGATTGAAATCAAAGATCTGACACCGCGATAATATCGTTGGAATTACCTTATGTTTTTCAGTTGTAGCCAGTATGAAGATGACATAAGACGGCGGCTCTTCAAGCGTTTTCAGGAACGCATTGAACGCAGCGCTGGTTAGCATGTGAACTTCATCGATGATGTACACTTTAAATTTCCCGAACTGAGGAGGATAGCGTACCTGGTCGATCAAGTTTCGTATGTCATCGACGGAGTTGTTGGATGCTGCATCCAGTTCAAAAATATTTAGCGAGTTAGTTTCGGCTTTTTCTTCGAAGCCGTTTATGAGACGGGCAACAATCCGCGCGCAGGTAGTTTTCCCCACGCCGCGAGGTCCGCAGAAAAGCAGCGCCTGGGCGAGTTTATTGTTGTCGATGGCATTCTTCAAGGTAGTAGTGATATGCTCCTGGCCCACCACCTCGTCAAACCCTGTAGGGCGATATTTTCGTGCCGATACAACAAAATTCTCCATCGCTGCAAGATAGAATTCAAACGACAATTAGCAATGAAGATTTTGCATGGAATGAAATCTTATCAGGATAATATTTATTAAAAAATAGCTAGCATCGCGACTGATTTGGAAGTTTGGATAAATTTGAAAAGCGCCTTTGGAAAGCGCCTTTCAAAGAATCTTGGAGTTAAGCGCCAAATGTAAACACTAAATACAACTTCCTCTACGTAAAATTCCTAGGCAGAAGCGACCTAGCGACTTCTCACATATTGAAATAAGTCAAATCATGCCTGATTAGGGTACGTAATTATTACGGATGAATCCTTAAAATAACGAGTCAATAGCTTGGGAACTCTTTTCATGCTTTCATGATAGGAAACAGTATAGGGCCTTGCTTGAACAGCAATAAACACATCATTCTGCTCAACTGTCTTATAGATCGTAAGCAAATCCGTCCAGCGATGAAAGGGGTGAAAGGTCACCTCCTGCGATTTAGTAGTGTTCAACATGATATCGTTGATTTGTTTATACGTGTGTTCCGTGCTGAAAATTACAATAGAAGCGCCGGCATTCCTGGAGAGCTGAAGCAAAGTATCTATTAGGTCTTTAAAGCCAGATTCTCTTTCAGCGTTTTCCGGAATAGCGACAATCATTCTCTTTGTGGTATTTAAAGGATACAAAATTCTACATATCAATACCTGAACATTTGCCGCACTCACAACCCTGTCCAGTATGGGACCGAAACTTTTGCCGAATGTGACTTTTCCATTCCAACCGACAATAACGTCTGTTATTTGCAGTTCGGTTATTACGCGCAAAATGCCGTTCCCTACGTTTAGATCTACACGGAATATCGGCTCTTTACTTTTCTCGATACCGCTATCTTTAAGAGCTCGCACCATTTTCGTTCTATACTGTGTAATTTTTTCTTCGGCGCTTTTTTTATTCGAAAGCACAAACAAGGGATAGATGGGCTGGGACGACTTAGCAGTTGCTATGTACAACGACAGATCAATCAATCTATCTACATTCTCCATGTTAGATATGGGAACCAGAATTCTTTCCTCCTTCACGGTACCTTGAGGAATCCTGTTTTCATCATCAATGGCTATTTGCCGGCCGGCTCGTTCCGAAATGAGGCTACTTCCCAGGCAAGAAACGAGTATCAGTAAAACGGTACCATTCAGCACATTTTCATCCAACAGTTTCAGATTATAGCCGATAATCACTACGGCAATAGTTGCTGCAGCGTGCGCACTGCTCATCCCCCAGATTAGCTTTCTTTCTGTTTTATTATATTTAAACAACTGTTGTGTCGCATAAGCTGCTAGCCATTTTCCGATAAATGAAATGACGATAATTAACAGCGCAACCAACAAGGCATCCGGTCCTTTCGTGAGCACCCTAAGGTCCACCAGCATTCCCACGCTGATCAGGAAGAATGGAATGAATATAGAATTTCCTATGAAATCGATTCTATTCATCAATGTTGATGTATTCGGAATCAATTGATTCAAGGCCAGACCTGCAAGGAAAGCACCGATGATAGGCTCGACACCGATTAGATGCGAAAGAAATCCGGCAAGGAAAACTATAGTTAGAACAAAAAGATACTGCGAATGCCCTTCACTTTCCATCGTTCTAAAAAACCATCTTCCCAGTCTTGGCACCCCCCATAGGATGATAAACACTAACAGGCCTAAGGATAAAAAAAGCTTTGCAAAGAAAAGAAGAGAGAGTTCATTTTCCTTGATATTTGTGATAACAGCAAGGATTAAAAGTACAGCCGCATCGGTAATGATAGTACCCCCAATCACCATAGCAACCGTTCGACTTTGTGTAATACCCAATTTACTGATGATAGGATAGGCAATAAGAGTATGCGTCGAGAACATACTTGCCAGCAACACCGAGGCAATGCCGCTGTAGTTGAGCACATAGTACGCGGCAAAAAAACCGATGCTAAATGGAAATAGGAATGTAAGGGCTCCAAAGATCAGGCTCTTGTTCTTATTTTTCTTGAAGTCATTCATGTCCATTTCCAATCCCGCCATGAACATAATATAGAGTAAGCCCACAGTGCCAAATAATATGATGCTAGTGTCCCTTTCCAGCACATGAAGGCCACGCGGTCCCAAAATGACGCCCGAAAGAATTAAGCCTACAATTCCAGGAATTTTAAACCTTGAAAAGATCAATGGTGTTAACAAAATAGCAAGCAGAACGATTGCAAATACCAGTACTGGGTTCGTAAATGGAAGTTCAAATTCTGTGAGGGCCATGCGTGATTATTTTTGAGAAATGACTAATTCCGTCTTTGAGAGTTTAAGACGCGCTTGTGACGTCATAGCCTTCCGAATTGCGACAGCATGTTAGGTGCGTCAATTGCGTGCCAAATAATAAAAGTGATAGCTATATCAACAACTGAAAAAGTCGCCTTCTACTCCGAAGGACAAAAACACTGGACTAAAAGACAGGAGCTTAATAAGTGGCAAGATCATGAAACGAAACGCACGAAGAAAAAACCTGTTGCAAAATAATTGGCTGGTAAAACGTAGTAACGAGCAATAAATGTCCTGATGAATTTTACGGGACTTCTGGGGAATCAGTTCCCCGGCTTACCAATGGCGAAAATGGGTGGGTTTTGATCGGTGAACGCAAAGTAAAAAAGTCGTGACATTTACATCCGTCCGTCTGTACGTCAGCGAAAGAGATTTAGAATCGCTATCGGAGCGTTATAGGTTAAAGCTTAAGCACAACAAACTTTGTTTAATCAAGACTAGAGGCTTGGACCCTATTTTAGAAATCAGGGAGATAGATATCGAAAGTCGCTCCATGGTTCGGCGCTCCTGTTGCTGTGATAAAGCCGGAATGATTTTCTACAATTCTTCGTGCAATGGCAAGTCCAATACCAGTTCCCTGGTATTCCTCTTTTGAGTAAAGGCGCTGGAATAATTCAAATATTCTATCGGCATACTGGGGCTCGAACCCAATACCATTGTCGGATATTGAAATGTGAACGTAATTTTTTTCAGGCGACAATCGTCCTGCTTCCAGGCGATCGTTGGTTTTTTGCAATTCGCCTCCGCTGGCAACTTCACTTTTAACAATAATATGAAGTGGTTTTCCCGGGATGGAAAATTTGAGGGAATTGGCTATAAGATTGTACATCATCTGATGGAACTGGAACGGGATTATTCGTGCCTCACCAAGATCCTTCGCATCCAGGGCTGCTTCTTTCTCATCAAAAACCTCCTGAAGATCGGCTCTCACTTGTTCCAAAACTTTACTGAGGTCTTTGATCACAAACTTTTTCTCCATGTTATCAGTACGGGAGTAAGAAAGCAAATCCTGAATGAGCGTTTGCATTCGAAGCGCTGCATCCTGTATCCGGTTAAAATAATCTTTTCCTTTTTCCGATAGTGAAACATATTCTCGTTCGAGCATCCATGAGGTGAACGTCTGAATTTTACGCAGTGGTTCCTGCAAATCATGGCTCGATATGTATGCGAATGTTTCGAGCTCCTTGTTCATTTTCTGAAGTTCAGAATTTTTTCCATGAAGTGTTTTGTTGAGTTGCTGCAACTCATAGGTTCTCTTCAAGACTGTGTCTTCCAGTTCCTCTTTTTGTTTTTTCTGAGATTGTATCTCGGTAGCCGTGCTAATCCATTTTGTTATTGTTCCTTTGTCATCCTTCACGGCAACCATATGACCGAGGTGCCACTTGTACTCACCGCTGCTTTTCGCAGACGGATCTCCATTTCCAGATCATTTCCTGTTGCAAGAGAATGGGCCCAGCGTGAAGCAAACTCTTGCTTATCGTCAGCATGAATAAATTCGTTTAACTTCAGGTTTCTTAATTCATTAAAATTAAGGCCCGTATAATCCCGCCAGCGTTGGTTAAAATATATGAGCTTGCCCTGGGCATCGGCGGCACTAACTTTCTCCGGCGTTAACTCAGCCAGTTGATGAAAATTTTCTTCACTTTCTCTAATTCTTTTGGCGGCCTCCTTCTGTTCCGTAACATCAATAACCATATTGATTGCCCCGGTTTTTTCACCAGACAGAGAGAACAGAGGCTGCGGGTACACTTGCACAATGGAACGCGTACCATCTGGCCGTTCAACCCAAACTTCCTCACCGAGTATCGTGCGGCCCTCTTTAAAAGCTATAGCCATCGGACAGGATTCATGCGGGAGCAGTGAACCATCTTCTTTAACCATTTTCCACGAGCCACACCATTTGTCTTTTCCTATTTCGGGCGTCCGGCCCCATACTTTTACAGCGGAATCGTTGTAAAATGTTATTTGACCCTCGGAGTCACAGGCATATACGGCAGCCGGCAAATGCTTCACTAACTCCCGGAAACGTTCTTCATTATTTCTCAATACCGCTTCGGCTTGTTTTTGCTTGGTGATATCACGGGAAATTTTTGAGGCCCCTATGATATTGCGCTGTTTGTCTTTAATTGGTGAGACGGCAAGGGAAATGTCAATTCTTCGACCGTCTTTGGCAATGCGAACAGTATCAAAGTGAAATATCTGCTCACCGTTCCTAATTCTTTTTATGACCGTTTCCTCTTCCGTTTGGAGTTCGGCAGGAACTATAATTGAAATATTTTTACCGATCACTTCCAGCGCGCTATAGCCAAACATCTTTTCAGCACCTTTATTCCAGCTCGTGATTATACCGTCTAATGTCTTAGCCACAATGGCATCGGCCGATGAGCTTACCACTGCCGACAGCATTGAACTTTCCGCCGCCGCCCTGATCCGCTCTGTAATGTCTTCAATAGCAACTAATACTAATTTCTCCGTTCCTCCTTCTTTTATTATCTCTTTGGCATTCACCAGCATAGTGCGCTCGCCAATTGAAGGAAATGCCGTGGTGATTTCAAAGTCATAGATGTTTTCCTTCTTTGGCAGTACAGCTTCAAGCAACATTCTTAATTCAGGAATGTCCCATTGGTGGTTGCCGAGGTCATAAAATAGTTTACCCTCTGTTTCATGCTCATTTACGAGAAACGTTTTGTAAAAACTATTGTTGGCGGATTTCACTTTCAGGTTCTTGTCTAACACCACTAACGGCCCGCGTACCGTACTGATAATACTATTGGCATAGTTCCGTTCTTCTGTTATCTGAGCATTCAACGCCACCAGCTCCTGATTTACAACAGTAAGCTCTTCATTGGTACTTTGCAGTTCTTCTTTACTGGTTTCTATTTCTTCGTTCAGGCTCTGCAACTCCTCGCTACCACTTTGCAATTCTTCATTGGCGCTTTGTAGCTCCTCATTAGTTGCCTCCTGGTCTTCGGTAATCGAACGCATATCTTCCCGCACCTGCGCAAGCTCACGCTCTAGCTGTTCAATACGCATATCTTCCTCATTGTTGAGTTTGCTGGTCGACGTTTTTTTATGACCTTTTGCGGGGGCCTTGGTGATTGTGGTGGTGTTGCGAAAAAGGATTAAATAATAACGGTCTACTACATTGGGCAATGTTATCACTTCAAAGGAAACCAGGCATTGGTTTCCATTTACCTTCAATGGAATATTTTCTCTGACAACAGGCTTCTTTTCTCTTTTTGCTTTGTGCAAAATGTTACGAAGCTCAAAAGCCAACCCGCTTTTTGCCAGCTTTAATAGGTCATGACTTGGTTTACCTGCTGACAATTGGAGCCATTCCCCATTGTCGCCATGAAAGTGAACAATTTCCATGGACTCATTTACAATCACACCGGAAGGTGTGTATTTGTCTAAAAGTATATCATATGCCGTCTTTTGGAAATCGGTCCCTAGGTTTTCATTCTTATTATAAACGTGTTCATGCAAAACATCTTCAATCACCCCTTTTTTTGCAGGCGTAAATCTGCTGGGTACAGCGTTCCGTGAAAATATTTTGTTAAATCTGGCTGCTACCGAAAAAAGGTCTGGTACCGTGCTTGTGGTTTCCGATTTCCCCAGCAAAAGGAAGCCCTTCGGATTTAACGAGTAGTGAAAAGTGGATAATGCATTTTTTTTTGAAGATAAGGTTCCATGTAAATAAGCACGTTCCTACAGCTTATGAGATCCATTTTACCAAAAGGCGGATCCTTTAAAAAATTATGGACGGCAAATACACACATATCCCGCACGTCTTTATTTACGTGGTAGTTTCAAAAGGTAACTACTGTACCTGTGTTGGAGGCCTCCGATGAAATAACCGTAGAGCCGGATCACATTTACATCATCCCCAGCAACAAGATGCTTGTTGCAAATGACGGCGTGCTCCAACTCACCCCACGGCCGGCGCCAGATAAAAATGTAAGAAACCTACCCATCGATCTTTTCTTTACCTCCCTGGCTGAAGTGCATCAATCGCATTCTATCGGCGTAGTCCTTTCAGGGACCGGCTCCGATGGAACTCAGGGATCAAAAGTTATTAGAGACCATGGAGGTCTGACCTTAGCACAGGATGGAGAGTCCGCCGGGTTTAAAGAAATGCCACAAAATGCTATGGATGCCAGAGTGGTTGACTTTATTCTGTCACCGGAAAACATCCCCGAAAAAATTCTAGAGGTAATCTCACTTATTAAACAAAATGGAGGGGAGGGTCAAATTACCAAGCTAGGTCATGTTGATGAAATCAAACAAATTCTTTCCCTGATCGGGGTCCGTAAAGGCACCGATTTTACCTATTACAAACAAACAACCATAAGCAGACGGATCTATCGAAGAATGGCGCTTACAAAAAACACGGTGGCGTCTGACTATCTAAAATTAGTAAGAGCAGATAAGTCCGAACTGGACCTTTTATATCAGGACCTATTGATCCCTGTAACCACTTTTTTTCGGGACAATACCATTTATGAAACTTTGGTCGGAACGATATTTCCTTTAATAGTAAAAAATAAGGACTCCGCGGGACCGTTCCGTATCTGGGTTGCCGGTTGCAGCACGGGAGAAGAAGCATACTCAATGGCCATTTGTTTTAGAGAATATTTCGGCGCCAATCCGGCAAAGGTACAGATCTTCGCCACCGACCTTAGCGAGCCCGCGATCGCAAAAGCCCGGTCTGGCATATATTCCAAAAATGAATTAGTTGAAGTAGCGCCCCAACGTCTGCAGGACTTTGTTACGAAATCACCGAAAACATTTACCAGAAAAAGAAGTAGTACACAGAATAAACTGGTGAGGAATTTTCTCGGCCATTGGGGAATCGCTTACCTATAAAACTTAGGTATATTATAGGTCTTACATTGTTTGAGAAGTACGAGCACACTCGATACCAAGGTGACCCTAAATGACACAAAGTGGAATAATAATTGGAACGGGATTGTGTAGGTGGCAGTGCAGATACGTAGTTATATTAATCGCCACTCATTAATCGGCTATGCCTTTTGTGCGCCGGCAAAACTGAAAACCATGGAAATGATCGATAGCAAAAGTTTATTCTACACAGTGCATTACATACTTAAACAGATACACTTTATTGACAACCTTGAAAGTTGGCCTGGGACAAAAGAAACTATTCAACATATCACGATTGACGATCAGAAGTTTACGTTAATGGTTATCTTAAAACAGTTGGAAGGTGATTGTATTGAAGGCGTGGTGATATCTGAAACAATGGATCAGGGCTGTCTTATCGATGCAGCCCAGGAACTTGTCAGTGCAGAGCCCAGACCGACTGGATATGAGTTCTTTAAGAAAGACGTTCAGCAATTTTCGGATTTGAATGAAAAAAAGTTTATTCTCACCTTGACACTTAGTGCAGCCGATGAGCCACTTCTATGAGAGGCAGACGTGAGGATTATAGTCTTGGCGACGTCCTCGATTTGATGTTCTAAAGTTTTTTTCGCATACGAACAAAGATAACCCTGCCGAGGCAGGGTTATCTTTTAAAGGTTCCAATTATACTTTAAATCACTCGTCTTCACCTGCAGCGTGTATGTTGACCGCACCTACAGCTACCTCTGTCAATTTTTCGTCCGCTGCTTTTTCTTCTTCAAGCGTTTCTCCCAGCAAAGCAGCTACGTCTTCAAGTCCCAACGTTTCAGCGAAAGTCCGTAGAGTTCCATATGATGCAATTTCGTAGTGTTCAATTTTTTGGCCAGCACTGATAATTCCTGCATCCATCATCGATCCTTCCTCACACTCTTCCATTATCCCTTCGCCTTCTTTGATTAGTCCTTCCATGGCTTCACATTTTTTAGCCACTGGCTTCTTTTCGAGGATCTCAAAAACCTGCTCAACTCTTGTAATTTGTACTTCAGTTTCAGCCAGATGGTTTTCTAAAGCCTCAACTAACTCTGCGGACGTTGAGTTTTTAATCATTTTAGGCAATGCTTTTGTAAGCGCTTTTTCCGCCCAATAGATATCCTTTAGGCTATCCTCAAATAACTTCATCAATTGAGAAGCTTGCATTCCTCCATTTTCAGACTCCGACTTTGAACCGTTGCCCTGATTTGTTTTTTTACCATTACCGTTCCCGGAAGTTTTTTTTGTTGCCATAAGTTTTATGTTTAAGGTTTGTAGTTCCTGTCGAATCCTTCCCATCTACCAGCAAACCAATACTCTAAGATCCGGCACTCGCTGACGCAATGGAGTGATTCGTTCGTTATCCTATATATAATTGTGCCACTTTCTGAAAGTCGGAGTAACATAGTCAGATCTCACCAAACTACCTTCACAGACCGGCATAACACACCATTTTGAAAAATCCCAGTAGAAGTCGCCCACTTCTCGCTTCAAACCCGGAACCCTTTTGCAGAATTTCTACAACAACTATGGCATCGGTTCTACAGCGTTCTTTTGATATACCGCGTTCGCCTTACGGAACACGGCTCGTTTGCCGGCATTCTTTTAGCATTAATCCGAAAGCGAATTGACAGCCATGAAAAAAACGCACTCATTTTTATACAAGAACAGTTTGACAATAGTACTGCTGCTGTTTTTTGCGTTGTCTCTCATCGGGCAGATTTTCTCCGGACTCCAGGAATATAATGACGAACGGGAAGAATATGGACGAGATCCGGTTGCGGTGGGAAAGTACCTAACTACCGGCCATTTTATCCAAACCACGTTCGAAAACTGGGAAAGTGAATTTTTGCAGATGGGTATGTATGTGTTGTTGACCATCGGGTTGCGACAAATCGGATCCAGCGAATCGAAGAAAATGGATAAAAAGGAAGAAGTTGACCGTGAGCCCGATCCGAAGAAGGCCGGCGCTCCATGGCCTGTAAAGAAAGGGGGCTGGATACTGGCGCTGTACAAACATTCTCTTTCGCTTGCATTCATTATTCTGTTCTTATTAAGCTTCTGGCTTCACGCAGTTGGAAGTCTCGAACATTACAACGAAGAGCAACTATTTAAAGGAAAGGCGACCCTAGAAATGAATGAGTTCATTGGCCAGTCACGGTTTTGGTTTGAGTCGTTCCAAAACTGGCAAAGCGAGTTCATAGCTGTTGTGTCGATCGTGTGTCTCTCCATTTACTTCCGCCAAAAAGGTTCGCCGGAATCCAAACCTGTTGACGCCAGTTTCGAGGAGACGGGATCAAGCTAGTGACGGGTGGAATTTACCCGTCGGCATTCTATTGATTTAGAACTTAATGAATGTCATATGGATATAACTATCATCCTTAAAATTGGCGCCTGCCTGCTAACAGCAGTTTGGCTGGCTCCCCAGGTCGTCAAATTATTTATGGAACGTAAAGCTGACCACAGCTCGATCATGATGTTAACGGTGCTGTTAATGGGACTTATATCGTGGATTTACTTCATGATTGGGGACTAAAAATCACACGCCAACGTGCACGGAAAACTTCAAATCTTAAACAGCGTGGGGTTGTGTTCTGAGAGCAATAATGGTGGAAGAAATTACTTTACGTATAAACTAACGATCCGTGCTTTTATTTGACGATAGACCCTCTTTCCCAGACGGCTTTGCTTATATCGAGGATTTTATTACGGGAGAAGAAGAAGAAATGCTATGTCAACTCATCCAATCGATACCGCTTCATACTTTTATCTTCCAGGGCCACGAAGCCAAACGTAAGGTCGCCAGCCTTGGCTATCACTATAATTTTGACCGTAGGTCAATAACAAAGGGTGCAAGTATACCACCCGCCTTCGAACCACTTATTTCGAAAGTGGCTTCAACACTGTCAATTCAACAAGATGCATTTGTTGAAATGCTAATTACCGAATACCCTGTTGGCTCCGTGATCAATTGGCATCGTGACGCGATGGTCTTTGGACTTATTGCTGGAATATCCTTGCTTTCAAATTGCATATTTAAGCTACGGCTGCATGATGAAACGCAACGAAGGGGAAAGACAACGTTAACGTGGGAGGTCAAACGCCGCTCACTATACCTAATGTCAGGTGCCTCCAGGTACGACTGGCAACATGCAATTGCACCCGTAAAAAGCGTTCGCTATTCCCTAACTCTAAGAACGCTAAACATGAACCGGCTCGCACGTCACGATCCCTAATTGTCTTTTAGCTGTGAGTCCCTGACTCACAAACGAGTTTTATCTAGTTGCACGCGCACGTGGGAGAATTAAAGTGGCACAAATGATAACTGATTTTTATACTGGAATAGGTTTGACAATCTGCCTACTTCGGTTGGGTTGTCTTAATTAAATGAACAGTCTTACCCCTATATGCACTATGAGAAGCACACAACATCCATCACGCTACTATTCGGGTTTAAGTGGAATACAACTGCCGGTACCAAAATATATGTTCCCGGAAGAACATCAAAGTTCCAGCCGTTTACAGTATTACTCTACTTTTTATAATAGCATTGAAGTCAATAGCACATTTTATAAACTGCCATTAAAAAGAACGTTGGACACATGGAATAAGGCAGTAAGTGTCAATTTCAAGTTTACATTCAAATTCTGGAAGCAGGTTACTCACAATAAAGGCTTACTATTTAACCCGATTGACGTAGAGCAATTTATGGGCATTGTTAACAATATCGGTATTAAGAAAGGTTGTTTGCTTTTACAATTTCCCCCAAGTATAAAAATTCAAAGTATAGATCAAGTAGCACATTTACTGTCCCAAGTACGAGCGTTAGACCCAAACCGCTCTTGGGATATTGCTATGGAGTTCAGGGATAATTCATGGTATGCTGAAGAAGTTTACACGTTAACAGCTTTTTATAAGGCCATCATCGTTATCCATGACAAAGCGGGGAAATCTTCACCATTTTCCCCTGTTATTTCTGATTCAGTGTATGTCCGTTTTCACGGGCCCTCTGGCAATTATAGGGGAAGTTATGAAAAAGCTTTTCTCAGTGAGTATTCATCATACATCAAAGAATGGCTTCTGGATAACAAAACAGTATATGTTTATTTTAATAATACCATGGGTGATGCGTTTAACAACTTGATTACGCTCAATAGCTTCCTTGATGATAGCTAAAAAAATTAAGATATAGATCGTATAGCTTCAGAACCGTTACGTTCGGGTACCCATGTTACTTGCGCCTGAAGTTCTCGACAATTTTTTCTAATTCAATTCCTTTTCCTAGTACTGGTTTGAAAATGTCCCCCTCTTTTTTGATGCGCGCTATTGCATTATTAATAGTGAAGTCTTTCATTTTTAACCCGACTTTAACTTCCGTCCAATGTAATGGCATAGATACAGTCGCACCAGGTTTGGGTCGTACAGAGTAAGCGGACGCAACAGTGGCTTGCGGTCGATTCTGTAGAAAATCTATATACATTTTGCCCTTACGGGCCTGCACAATTCTCTCTATACTAGTGAATCTCGGAAGTTCACGATGAACGAGCGTTGCTATAATACGTGCAAACTCTTTCGACTGTTCGTAAGTATATTTGGCACCTAAAGGGATATAAATATGAATGCCCGTTGAGCCGCTGGTTTTAGGATATGATGCTACGCCCATGTTCTCTAAAATGCCATATGTGACTTGCGCCGCTTCAATTACTTGCTCAAAAGAATTTTTTCCCGGGTCCAGATCGATGATGCACCAATCCGGATGATCCGGAGAATTGACACGACTACTCCACGGATTCATTTCAATACAACCTAAATTTGTCATATATAGTAGACTGGCATCATTTTGAGCCACAAGATATTTCCTTAACCGGTTATCAGCGTCACTTCTATAGTCAAACGTTTCCATCCAAGGCGGTGCTGTTTTCGATACATCCTTAAAATAAAAGCTCTTACCCTCTATGCCATTAGGGTAGCGATTCATTGACTGAGGTCTATCCTTGAGGTAGGGTATAATAAAGGGCGCAACCTGATAATAGTAGTTAAGTAAATCGCGTTTAGTGATCTTTTCTTTCGTCCAATAAAATTTACTGAGGTTCGTGAATTTTAGATCGTGGCCATCAACATTGCGCACCTGAGTTTCATCCGAAGGATTAAGAAAGGTTTTTCTACCGTGATCTACGGTCGGTTTCAAAATTTTAGGATCGTTTTCGTTTGAACGGGATGTAAGGGTTGCCGTTATCGCAGCATCATCCTTTCCAACGTCTTTAGCGTTTTTGTCCATTCTCATCGCTACAAAAGATGGATGACGCATAACGCCATCCGTTGTCATTTCCGCAAAATCAACTTCACATACCAACGTGGGCTTCATCCAAATTACAGATGCGTTTGGTGGATCATGACGGAAGCGGGAAGGTTTATTAATGTCCGGCAGTTCCCTAAAAGGAGATGATTTAGAAATTAGTGGTTTGAATTCCTTCAACATTTCCGTCTGTTGCTTCGAATTGAAGCCGGTGCCAACTTTACCTGTATAGACCAACTCGCCTTTCTCAAAAACGCCTACCAGCAAGGAGCTAAATGCTTTTGATGAGCCGTCATTTTTAGTGTATCCACCAATTACCATTTCCTGGCGCTTGTTGGCCTTTATTTTCAGCCAAAGGTTTGAACGTTCCCCTGGTGTATAAGCGCTGTCCGACTTTTTAGCGATGATCCCTTCAAGCCCAATATTTTTAGCAGCCTCAAAAACTTCGAGTCCATTGTTGCCAAAGTTCTCACTCATTCGTATGAGGCCCTCGGTTGGCACGATATCCCGCAAGAGTGTTCTACGTTCGCTCAGGGGAACTTGCATCAGGTCTTTTCCATTTAACCATAACAAATCAAAGACATAAAAGAATAATTCCCCATCCGCTTCGCTACGCCAGTTTTGGAGTGACGCAAAATTGGCTTTTCCAGTTTTATCTAACACTACTATTTCACCATCGATCACAGCATTTATATCCCATTCTTGAACGGCATTCAGTATAGGATAGAACTTTTCGTTGAATGATTTATCGCTGCGTGACTTCAATTCTACGGATTGGTTGGAGCAAATAGCAATGGTTCGATATCCATCCCATTTAATTTCGAATTGCCAGCCTTCTTTATCGAATGGTTTGTCTACTAATGTTGCCAACATAGGAAGAACTTGAGAAGGCATTTTCGCCCGTGTTCCTTTCGAAATTGTTTTAGTAAGTTTTCTGATACGTTTTACCTTCTGATTTACCTTTTTCGGATCCTTCCCTTTTTTTATAGCGACTACTTGTTTTCCATTTTTTGAAGAGTCGTTTGCGGTTTTTTGAATCTGTGTCAATGTTTTGTTTGAAAGAACAGATTTATCTTTTAATGTTATTTCGTCAGCCGAAGCAAACTTGTCTTTTATCTTAAATAGCAGCCACGTGTTTTCACCCTTGCCTTTTGTGTGTATTAGAGCGTACTCACCCTTTAGTTTAATTCCTTGTAGCACAATATGTAGCTTGCCACTCTTTATACCCTTCAGCAATTCTTTGTCCTGTGTCTTCTTGTCCTTCCCTTCACTATCGACCGGATAGTAGAAGCCTTCGTCCCACACGATGACCGTTCCTGCGCCATAGCCACTTGGGATAATCCCCTCAAAAGTTCTATAGTCGTATGGATGGTCTTCAACCATCATGGCTAGCCTTTTTACCTGAGGATTTGTAGACGGCCCCTTTGGAACCGCCCAACTCTTTAACACTCCTTCGACTTCTAATCTAAAATCATAGTGCAAACGAGTCGCATCATGCTTCTGTATTACAAAGCGCAGCTTGTTGGCGGCAGGGTTGCCACCTGTTGGCTCTGGAGTTTCCTTGAAATCCCTTTTTTGTTTGTATTGAGTTAGTGCCATTTACCTACTTATCAAAAAAATGTGCCAATACTCAGCTTCTTGTGTGCCCTATGCAAATCAAACTAGTTAGCCTTGAAGTAGTGGGTACCGGATTGACCACAAGGGGAAATTGCTCCCCCGGAGATACAAGTTAATAGCGACGTGGATATCAAGAAGCATGATCCATCTTGGCACTATAGTGGCGCATCGCTTTTGAAACAAAAACTAAAACTATGTTTTACCATGTTCAAAATTTAATCAACCCGATAGTTGATGACGAGCCGGATCCATCAGCTGCGAATGCTCTGCAAGAAGGGTTAGGTGGACAATTCGGAGAAATGCGCACAATGATGCAATACCTCTTTCAAAGTTTCAACTTCAGAGGGAAAGCAACACCTTATCTCGACCTTATACAGGGAATTGGGATAGAGGAAATTAGCCACGTGGAACTGATAACGAAAACCATCTCCAAACTGGTAGACGGCGCTCCCGAATATCACGGGAAGAAATTTGAAACGCCGGGCAAGGATGGAGTACCCGTAATGGCCATGGCCAAGGAACAGAAAAACCCACACCATTTTATTGTTGGAGCCCAAGGTGCCCTTCCGGTGGATGCTGCTGGAAATCCCTGGAGTGGGTCATACGTTCATTGCAATGGAAATTTGGTCCTTGACCTTTTGGACAATCTTGTACTTGAATCTACGGGGCGTCTGCAGAAATGCAGGATCTATCAGATGTCTGAAAATAAGACCTTAAGAGCTACAGTCGCTTTTTTGATAGCAAGAGATGAAGCCCATGAAATGGCCTTTGCAAAAGCCTTGGAAACATTGGGCGTCGATTGGAAGACTGTCTTACCGATTCCGAAATTTGATTCCTCACAATATCCTGAAGTGAAAAAATTGATAGATGCCGGGGTAAATCGTGAGCAATATCATTTCAGACTGGATGGATCGTTAATGGAACAGATTTATTCAGGTAGTGCTCCGGCGAATGATGGTAGCGAACTTACGACTCTCGCCGAGCCTCGCGAATCGTTTCCGATTCCCGAAGCACCTGAGCGGCCAGAAGAATTTTCTCCCGGTTTGGATCCAGAGCTTCAGGAATTAGCCGATGCCCTGGAAGAATTAAAAACAAAGGTGAAAAAGAATGGCAAGAATGGTAAGAATGGTAAGAAGTAATAAGTAAGCCGTAGTCGTTATCGAGTTTGAGCCAAGGAAAAATAAGATTATTGAAAACATAATCTTATTTTTCTCAGGCTATTTCCACCCTTGTATTATAGTTCTTACTTACGGTCCTGCTTTTTTCAGCCGCGTCCATTGGCCAATTCTATTATTTTTTTAATCTTTTCAGTAAACATTTTGAAGCAGCCCTCCTAATTCTTTGGAACGGCGAAATAAAAGGTAGATCCTTTTCCTTCTTCGCTTTCAAACCAGATTCTTCCCTGCATAACCTCGACTAATTTTTTGCTGATGAACAGCCCCAGGCCCTTAGATTTTTCTCCCTTCAAACCATCACGTCCCGAAACACCCTGTCCCTCAAAAATGTAAGGTTTTAGCTGTTCTGGAATGCCAATCCCCTCATCAGCGATACTGATAATAATCTCGTTGCTCTCCTCCTTGATATTGAAAGCAATTTCTTTGGAATCCGATGTAAATTTCAACGCATTAGAAATAAAATTGTTAACTACCTGCAGCAGCTTAAATTCATCTACTCTGATGTATATCGCAGGGTTTGATGAATTCATTGTGAAAACTCTATCTCTATAGCTGTTTTTCAAATTTTGGTAGATGAGAGCGGTTTTTGCAACCACGTCGACACGTGCGGTCTTTATTGAAACAAACGGCGCCTTTGAATGTTCATCTTTAAGAAGGTCCTCAATAATCTGCACGCCGTGACGAGCGTTGTCATTCAGCAACTGAAAATAGATCTTCTGATTTTTGATATCCGCTGCATCAATCGACTTCTGAGCTTCTGCGGAAAGGTGCTGCATGAGGACAAGTGCGCCACTGAGCTGGTGCATCAGCGTATCGAGCAGTGTATTTTTCTTCGTTCCAAATTCGACTAAATAGTCCTCGTACTGCCTCGCTTTACTTATATCCTTTATGAATAACACTACAACTGACTTATCAAAAATCAGATGCCCGGTGCAGCACACTGTAACAATTCCTTCTCCTTTACGCAATCTGAACTCCACATCTGCAGGACCATGCGTGTTCATAAATCTGGTGTATTCACTCACTACATATTCCTGATCTCCGGGCGCTACGATCTGAAGCAGATCCTCCATATCTACAGGGAATGAGTTTAAATTCAACCCAGTTATCTCTCTTCCTTTATCGTTAAGATATATAACCTTCCTTTTTGGTAGATGGAAAATGAGGACACCTTCATTGGAAAGTTCACCAATGGCACGGATTGAGCTAAACTGATCGACTGCAGTGGTCACTAACATTTTTTAGGGCCTCAAGTGTATTGAGCGCGTATCTAAATCAATTTCTTTATTAAACCGATGGATGAAGCATAAGCAATAAGCTCCACCGTGTTCTTGACATTTACCTTCGCGAGCATATTTTTCCGATGGGATTCCACGGTTCGTTCAGTTATAAACAATTTATCCGCAATCTCACGCGACGATTTTCCGGTAGCTAAAAGATCCAGGACCTCTCTTTCCCTCGCCGAAAATATTTCTGCCTTTCCGCGTAAATTACTCTCCATCCCCATCAAAAATTTATTGAGATTCTTAAGCCTTCGGCTGGTTTCAGAACAGATATAATTTTTTCCCGAGTGTACTGTTTTAACGGCCTTCAACAATTCGTCAAATCCGGATTTTTTTGACACAAATCCCATGGCACCTGCCTTTAGAATTCGGGCGACACGGTCGGCATCGTCATAGATTGAGTGCGCAATAATTCTAATCGTCGGATATTTTTCTCTAATCATGGCGCAAATCTCAAAACCATTCCTGTTTTTTAGATGCTCCATGGCATCGAGATAGATATCCAGAATCAGAACGTCAGGCCGGTTTAATTTCACTCTTTCCATCAATTCTTCCGCGTTACCGGCTTCACCAACTATAGCAATGTCACTATCCTGAGATAATAGATGTTTCACACCATCTCTCATGATCTTATAATCTTCAACATGAAAAACCTTTATTTTATTGATCATGTGCTTTTCCAGGTTACAAAGTACCATCTGACATCCGAAGCAACCAATACATCAACAGCAAGTCACTGAAAAATCCCGAAATCCACGGATAGATTTTATCTGCCGCGGGTGTTAATTTGGTTCTCTCTACTGGAAACAACGCGTTGGAACTGCCTTTTCTGTAAGGATCATTTCCGTTGTTTGACGGCTCACTATACGGCGAACTTTTAGCGTGCTAGGCTTTATGACGGGCAAGAAAATACTGATCGCAGAGAACGATGAAGATATGCTTCTGTTGTTAGGCCAAGGCCTAAGCAAACACGGTTACGAGGTGCAAGCTATCAATAATACGCTTGATATTTTTAATAAATCGTTTATATGTCCGGATCTCTTTATTCTTGACCATCAAATGGAATTTTCTGACGGCATAGCGGTGTGCAAATACTTGCGTCTAAGATCTGAATCCAGGAACACGCCTATTTTGATGATTTCCAATGACCTTCAAAAAAGAAATGACGCCATGAATGTTGGCGTAAATTATTTTTTGCACAAGCCATTTTATTTAGAAAGCCTTCTGGGAATAATAAGTCAACTAATCACTGATAACGGCCAAAGAGGGGCCTAAAAGATGATTATACTCTATATCGACGATGATGAAGATGATCTGGTGCTCTTCCAGGCAGCGATGGTCGAAGTCGACCCGTCTTGTCAATATTTTCAGGCATCTGATGGAAAAAAAGGCCTCAGCATGTTGCAGTCAATCACGCCCGACTACATATTCCTGGATGTTAATATGCCATGTATGAGTGGCCTTACAGTATTGGAAACAATCCGGGCGGACAAACAATTACGAGACATACCCACAATTATGTTCTCCACCACTATCAGGGCGGAAGATGAATTGGTATACAGAAACAAGGGAGCTAATGGATGCATCGAAAAGCCCAATACTTTTCACGAATTGTGCAATATCTTACGTTCCGTATTTTCCCATGAAGAGATATTCTGATTGGTGCCATTTAGCAAGCAGAAAATCACGAATTATATCACTGAACGCTAACAAAGAGTTTCTCCGTGTGAAGACATCGCGCACTATAGAATACCTGCCTTCGAAGCTTCGCGATCGTTTCGACAAGTTATTGAGATTCTGAATCTTCGTCCCTTTCTAAAAAAAAATCATCACGTCACATAAGATTAATTGGATCATCTAGAATGGCAACGTCTGCACAGTTTATTGCCTACTTTTTAAATGGGACGAATTTATTCCACAGAAAGTTTTATCCTCATTTTGTGGAATTAATGCTACCGAGCGAATTACAAACTATCTCCATTTCGCTCATTAACCGGACCAACTCAATCGATTACTTGCTCGCAAAGTAAAATTTATAACGGGAAATACGGACTACATAAGTGAGAGCCATCATATTAATTCTTTTGGCATTATTTTTCATGCACGACGGGATGTAGAAAATTTATGTCATGGAAAAGCAACCCGCTTGGAATTTAGTGACCATGCCAAGGGTATGGACATTAGTAGTGATCAGTGTCTTTTTCGGCATGATCTCTTGTGATGATTGGTTTGATGAGGATGAGGGCACAGTATTTAAAGGATATATTGTTGCTGACCATTTGGATACGCCTTGGGAGTTAGATGTCGCTCCTGATGGAAGATTGTTTTTCACACAAAGGCCTGGTATCATAGACGTAGTTGAAAATGGAAACGTGAAGGTATGGCTAAGGCTCGATTCTGTAGTCCAAGAAATAGGGGAATCCGGGCTACTAGGCCTGGCGTTACATCCGGATTTCGATCAAAATGGATATGTATATTTCGCATACACCTATGCAGAAAGCAAATCACCGTTAGTACTAATCAATAAGATTGTTCGATACAAGGAAAACCCGGCTACGAAAGCCCCGGCTTTTGATAAAGTTATCTTAGACAACATTCCGGGCAATTATCTACATAATGTCGGGGCGTTGGAATTTAGTCCTGATGGAAAATTGTTCGCAACAGTGGGTGAAATATTTGCTCCGGATTTGGCACAAGATCCGTCGTCCCCTAACGGCAAAATTTTAAGAATGAATGACGACGGTTCTATTCCGTCCGACAATCCTACGGCTGGTTCCTATGTCTATTCAATGGGTCACAGAAATCCGCAGGGAATTGCGTTTCATCCTGATACGCATGAGCTATGGGCAACAGAGCACGGACCATCCGTTGAACAGGGCTGTTGCCAGGATGAAATCAATCACATAAAGCCCGGAATGAACTACGGTTGGCCTATCATTAGAGGCAGCCAACAACGAGCCGGGCTTGAATCTCCGATCTATTATAGTGGAGATACGACCACATGGGCCCCGACTGGTGGAATTTTTATCACACAGGGGGATTGGAAAGGATCTTTCGTATTCACAGGACTACGAGGTCGGGCATTATACCGCGCAATTTTTGATGCGTCCAATCCGAATCAAATAGTAACAGTTGAACGGTATCTCCATCAGAAATTCGGCAGGCTGCGCAACGTCGCTGAAGGCGCGGGTGGCAAGCTTTACATCGCAGTCAGCAATCAAGATGGCCGTGGGGATCCTTTAACCGTAGATGATCGGATTATATCTATGACCCTTAGTGATATATTGAAAATGCAATAGCTACCGGCAGTCTTACCGGTTCGATAAAAGTTTATTGATTTATATTAACAACCTAAACAGGACTACCATGTTTTATCCTATACTATGCTTTTCGCATTTGCGATGGAATTTTGTTTATCAGCGTCCCCAACACCTGATGAGCCGCTTTGCTCAACAAGGCAAAGTCTACTTTATTGAAGAGCCGATCTATAATAAAATATGGCAGGGCCTTCAAGTATCAGTTCCGGCAAAAGGAGTTTCTGTCCTAGTTCCTCATCTGCTCAGCGAGATATCTGAAGGTGACAAGCATCACCAAATTTCCGTCATGCTTGAGGAATTCCTTCGCGCCAACGACGTCAATGAATTCATCTCGTGGTATTATTCGCCGATGGCTCTGAGTTATTCCGATCATCTTACACCGGTCCTCACCGTTTATGACTGCATGGATGAACTATCGTCATTTAAAAACGCTCCTCCTGAACTGAAAAGACTCGAATCGAAATTGTTTACACTTGCCGATGTTGTATTTACCGGAGGTCATGCGCTATATGAATTTAAGAAAAACCAACATGGCAATATCTATGCTTTCCCTAGCAGCATCGACAAGGAACATTTTGCAACTGCACGACGAGATATGATTCAACCGGATGATCAGGTGGATATACCACATCCACGACTCGGGTTTTACGGAGTGTTAGATGAGCGTTTTGATATTGAACTTGTGAGAGATCTTGCGGCTTTGCGGCCCGATTGGAATATTGTCTTAATAGGTCCTGTTGTTAAGATAGATCCGGTCACCCTTCCCAACAGCAACAATATTCATTATCTCGGCGGAAAACCTTACGAACAACTGCCCGCCTACCTTTCGGGTTGGGACGTAGCTATTATGCCATTTGCAATCAACGCGTCGACCAAATATATCAGTCCTACCAAAACACCGGAATATCTCGCTGGTGGAAAACCCGTTGTATCGACGCCGATAGCGGATGTGGTAAACGACTATGGAATGTTTGGCCTTGTCGATATTGCAAGAAACGCAGAGGAGTATGTTGCTTGCATCGAGACTATTCTAACAACGAAGGAGAATAAAAAATGGCTCGCCAAGGTAGATCTGAACTTAGCAGATAATTCCTGGGACAAGACATGGGGCCAGATGTCGGATATTATGAATGTTACAATTAATACTAAACAAATTAAAGTCAGCTGATATGTTTGATTTCATGATAGTAGGGGCTGGATTTGCGGGAGCAGTGATAGCTGAAAGACTTGCATCTCAGGAAGGATTAAAAATTCTCCTTGTAGACAAGCGGAAACACATAGGTGGCAATACTTATGATTTCTATAACAAAGACGGGATCCTGGTCCATCAATATGGGCCACACATTTTTCATACGAATTGCAGGGAAGTTTTTGAATACTTGGGCAAATTCACAGAATGGCGTCCGTATGAACACAGAGTACTCGCAAGTGTTGACGGGATGCTGGTGCCCATTCCAATAAACCTTGACACAATTAATTCTTTGTACGGATTACAGTTGAGTTCAGATCAGGTCGATACGTTTTTGAAAACCCGGTCTATTTTAAAGTCTAGGGTAGTAACGTCAGAGGATGCTGTGGTGAGCAAGGTGGGCAAGGAATTATATGAAAAGTTCTTTAAAGGATATACCCGCAAACAATGGGGCCTTGACCCTTCGGAGCTTGATGCGTCTGTTGCGGCCCGAATTCCAACGCGGAACAACAGGGACAACCGCTATTTTACGGATACCTACCAGGCGATGCCACTGAGAGGGTACACGCGAATGTTCGAAAACATGATCGACCATCCTAATATTAAGGTTATGCTTAATACAGACTACAAAGAAGTGGAGGATATCATTCCTTATCGAAAAATGATATACACGGGACCTATAGATTACTATTTTGATTACCGTTACGGAAAACTACCTTACAGGTCAATAGAATTTAAGTTTGAAACTATTGAAACGGAGCAGTTTCAACCTACGGGCACTATAAATTATCCAAACGAACATCTTTATACAAGGGTTACCGAGTTCAAACATCTCACTGGACAAAAGAGCGCGAAAACATCAGTAGTTTATGAGTATCCAAAGGCCCATGGAGATCCCTATTATCCAGTGCCCCGTCCTGAGAACGCAGAGCTTTATAAAAAGTACACCGTTTTGGCTGATGCGTCGCCCGACACTTACTTCACGGGAAGGCTGGCGACATATAAATATTATAATATGGACCAAGTCGTAGCCCAATCATTGGCGTTGTATAAGAAATTATCAGGTCAAACAAAGATTCAGCACACTAATGGACACAAAACAAATTCCGTCAATGCCTGAGTTATGGGGCGGTATGGAGTGCACGCTGAACCGTGTAGGCAACAAATACCGCGACCAGCTTTTGGAGCTAGGTCATTATCACAGGAGGAGCAGTGACATACATTTGATAAGTAAGTTAAATGTTAAAGCATTGCGCTATCCGATTTTGTGGGAGAAGTATCAACCCGGCTGCAACGACGTACCTGACTGGTCACTAGCGCAAGAGGATCTTCGGGCCATGCGTGACTTGAACATAAAACCCATTGTGGGATTATTACATCACGGCAGTGGCCCGCGCTATTCCAATCTTTTAGATAGAAACTTCAGTGAAAAATTTGCGCAATATGCCGAGTTAGTAGCGACGCGATTTCCCTGGGTGGATACGTATATACCGATCAACGAACCATTGACTACGGCGAGATTTTGTGGCTTGTATGGTCACTGGCATCCTCACCATCAGAGCGATTTAACTTTTATTCAACTATTACTCACCCAACTGAAGGCTGGAGTTCTTGCGATGAAGGCCATTCGCGCTATAAATCCCAAGGCGGTGTTTATTCAAACTGAAGATCTGGCGAAAGTGCATAGTACTCCCGAGCTAAAATATCAGGCGGATTTCGAAAACAACCGGCGATGGCTTACCTATGACCTTCTATTTGGAAAGGTGGACGAAAAGCATCCTCTATGGGATTATTTGATATCAATTGGGGTTCGTACATCAGAGCTTGAATTCTTTTTACAAAATACTTCATCTCCAGATATCCTTGGGCTTAATTACTATCTAACATCAGAAAGATTTCTTGACGAGCGATGCGAGCTCTACCCGCATCTGCTGCCAGGATCGAACAGTAAGCAACAGTATGTAGATATTGAAGCGGTGCGGGCAGGACTAGCGAGCGGATTTTCGGTCCTGCTGTCCGAAGTCTGGAATCGCTACCAAATGCCAATCGCGGTGACAGAGGTTCAGCTTGCCTGTTCACGTGAAGAGCAGCTACGATGGTTTAAAGAAGTGTGGGATTCATGTTGTGCACAGAACGCAGCAGGAATTCGGGTAACTGCTGTGACAGCATGGTCACTGTTCGGAGCCTATGACTGGAATAGTCTGGTTACTCGGAACGATGGACATTACGAATTGGGAGCCTTTGATGTTAGTGCTAACATCAGACCCACGGCACTTGCAAAAATGCTTACGGCCATCGGGGCAACCGGAAACTTCGATCATCCGCTGCTTGAGGAAAAGGGTTGGTGGCATCGCCAGGGTAATATGAGTTCTCTGTCGAAAAATGAAAGTAAAAGACCTCTATTAATCGTTGGAAGAAACGGAACGCTTGCAACGGCTTTTGCAAGAGTATGCACTGAGCGCGGGATAGTCTATACCACACTTTCAAGAGAAGACATCGATATTACAAATCAAGATGAGATACTCGATATAGTCTCTAAACACAAGCCCTGGGGAATCGTTAATGCATCTGGTTTCGCCAGGGTCGACGACGCAGAATTAAATTTTTACGAGTGCTATCGCACTAACACCATTGGAGCCAGGATACTAGCCTTTGCTTGTAAAGTTAATGATATTCCTTTTATGACTTTTTCCTGCGACCAGGTGTTTGACGGGAAAAAAAACTCTCCTTATAAAGAAACCGATGCGATTGAGCCACTAAATAATTACGGTTTAACCAAAGCCTGGGCTGACTCCAAGGTGACCTCGGTTTACCCATCAGCTTTAATAATAAGAACCTCTGCCTTTTTCAGCCCATGGGATAATATCAATTTTGCCTATCGGGTCATTGATGCGTTGAAAAACAAGCGAGACTTTCCTGTAGCCAAGGACATCATTATTTCACCTACATACATACCCCATATGGTTCAAACCGCTCTCGATTTATTTATCGATGAAGAAAAAGGTGTGTGGCATCTGACAAACGACGACGGTATCGTAAGCTGGTCGGATTTTGCTATCGAACTTGCTAAGGTCGGTGGATATAGCAGCAGAAAATTAATACCCACAGCTTGTGAACAAATGAATTGGAAAGCAAAACGACCTCTTAATAGTGCGCTCGTCACGTCCAAAGGTATAAAGTTGCCACCCTTGAACCAGGCGATTGGAGAATACTTTGACCAAGCACGGTCCGCCTAACAAAATAGCTATGAGCGGCAGCAAATTCATGTTTACTACGGGAATGGAGAACAGCTATCCCAAAATTCCGCTTCCGGACGGAACAATGTTTCGTGTTGATGAAATGGAAAAAGCTGATCATTATTCCCGTTGGGATGAAGATTTCCATCTCGTCGTAGACCTAGGGATCGAATTTCTAAGATACGGTCCGCCCTATTATAAGACCCATTTAGCTCCTGGAAAGTTCGACTGGTCATTTTCAGACGTCACGTTCGGACGTCTACGTGAGTTAGGTATTACTCCAATTGTCGACTTGTGCCACTTTGGGGTCCCTGATTGGCTCGATAATTTTCAAAATCCTGAATTTCCGCACTACTTCTGCGAATTCGCTACTGCGTTTTCCAAACGTTATCCACACCTGCAGCTGTATACTCCTATCAATGAAATTTTCATCACGGCAATGTTTTCCGCACAATATGGATGGTGGAACGAATGCCTTCGGTCAGATCGTGCATTCGTGACTGCCTTAAAGCATTTAGCCAAGGCTAACGTGATGGCTATGCATTGCATATTAAAAAATCAACCCAACGCAACTTTTATTCAAAGCGAGTCATCAGAATATTTTCACCCCGTTTCTCCGGAAGCGGCCCAGTGCGCACGTTTCCTCAATCAAAAAAGGTTTCTTTCGTTGGATCTCACTTATGGATATCCCTTAAGTGTTACGATGTATGAGTATTTATTGCAGCATGGAATGTCCAAAAATGAATTTCAATGGTTCAGGGAAAATCAAATCAAAGCTCGTTGTATTATGGGCAACGATTATTATGTTACAAATGAACATTTGGTTCATGCGGATGGGACCACTCAGGCATCTGGAGAAATTTTCGGGTATTACGTGATAACCAGTCAATACTATAACCGCTATAAGCTGCCGATCATGCACACTGAAACAAATATTCGGATGCCGGCATGCACGGAATGGCTATTCAAACAATGGGCGAATGTTCATCGGTTAAAACATGACGGAGTTCCAGTAATAGGGTTCACATGGTACAGTTTGCTTCACCAGGTCGACTGGGATACAGCGCTCCGAAAAAATGACGGAGTTATAAATGAACTGGGACTATATGATCTGAACCGGAAAATTATGCCCGTCGGCAAAGCTTTCTCAGAGTTAATAGCTCAATGGCGAGACATAATCAGTGAAGAAAGCTACGGCCTGATTTTTCATCATTGGTAACAACAAGTTACCGGACAAATTTTTTCTTAAGCTTCATAATGTTCGCCGTGAACAGATTGAACAACCCTTCTTCGTCTATTCTATCAACAAGAGGCTTCTGTAAGTCGGCTGCCCCTGTTGCTTGTTTTTCGACAGCCGAATTGAAATTTTTTATAGTCGACTTTCTCATAGTTGTGCATTTTTTTCGAATATCATTTAGGAAAAACTATACCAAATACCTTACGGCCGGAATAGCAGAATTTGCTGCCTTCGATAACACATGCCGCCCTTTCCGCTGATATTTTTACACAGGCTTTTTCTCCTGTTGAACAAATTACTCACCAATTGGTGCTTTTTAGTTTGCCTGGACTGGCAAATTACCGACACGACAGACCCCCACGAAAAAAAACGTTATGGCCTGCCTCATTTGGTGTATCGGACTTGACCATAAAAGCCAGTTTGAAGAATGGCACAATTATGTATAGGCCAGGGACAACGGCCTCATTGAGGTACTTCGGCATTAGCCTGGGAGAGTATGAATAAGGAACGACGGCATGCAGAGACGAGAGGCTAATTGACTAAAAATTACCAAACACTTAAACACTACAATTATGGCAACTAAAAAAACTTCCGAAAACGGTAACAAGAAAAGAGCAAACAAGGAGAATGGTTCGAACGGATCCTCGCCTGAAAACGGTGGAATGCAAGCTTCACAATTGATGAAATTATTCGAAGATAGCTTAAAGGATATCTATTGGGCTGAAAAGGCGTTGACCAAAGCATTGCCTAAGATGATCAAAAACGCAACGTCCGCGGATTTAATTGAAGCTTTGCAAAACCATTTGTCTGAAACGGAGACTCAAATTGGCAGGGTTGAACAAGTATTTGAGATCCTTGAAAAGAAACCGGTAGCCAAAAAATGCGAAGCCATGGAGGGATTGATCAAAGAGGGTGAAGGAGTAATGGAAGAGTGCGAAGACGGATCGATGATGGACGCAGGAATTATTAGTGCGGGTCAAAAAATTGAACACTACGAAATCGCATCATATGGCACCTTGCGTACGTTTGCTGAAACTTTGGGGTTAGAAGATGTCGCTGAATTGCTGGCGGAAACCCTTGAAGAAGAAAAAGCCGCCGATGAAAAATTAACAGAAGTGGCGGTAAGCGCTGTAAATGTACAAGCTGCTCAAAAGGAAGAGGATGAATAATCCGAGCCTTCTTCTCCCTCGACCTTGATTGCCAGACGTTACCGATATGATCACCAATGGCTACTGAACCAGATCATGTTGATCTGGTTCAGTAAAAATCGATGGCGTGAAAAGTCTGGTTATTGAACTACAACACAACTAAGGACTTTAATCATGGAGATTGTACTGATCATCGTAATTTTTATTGGTATTGCTCTTTACTTGATATTGGGGTACAAAGGAAGTAAGGAAAGCAAGAACAATCCGAACAACGCCAAATAAGAGAATTCAATAATAAATCTTTGCAAAGCATCGGCAGGAGAATGGATCTCTGAACGGGCTATCCAGGATCGAATTTTGATTAAAAAAACAATTAATATCTTTTTAAAAAAACATATAAGATCATGAATTCAAGAAATGAATATGCTATAGTAACCGGCGGCACCAGCGGCATTGGATATGAGCTGGTGAAGCTGCTGGCTCAAGATGGCTACAATCTTGTAATTGTAGCCCGGGATGAGAACGAACTGATGCGTGTTGCAGATGAGTTGCACGATTTGTACGAAATAGATACCATAACAATCTCAAAGGATCTTTTTAATCCGGAAAATGCGTTCGAGTTATATGATGAGATTAAACGTATGGGTGTAGACGTTGAGATCCTCATAAATGACGCCGGTCAGGGCCACTATGGTGAATTCAAGGACACTGATATCCGCAGAGAACTGGACATTATTAATCTTAATATCAGCAGCCTTGTCGTGCTAACGAAATTATATCTGATAGATATGGTCGAAAAAGGACATGGTCGGATTATGAATTTATCTTCCATTGCAAGTAAAGCGCCCGGTCCGTGGCATTCGGTTTATCATGGTACCAAGGCCTTTGTTCAATCTTTTACGGAAGCGATCAGAAACGAGGTAAAAGATACTGGAGTTACCATAACAGCATTACTTCCCGGAGCAACGGCCACTGACTTTTTTAATAAAGCAGATATGAACGAAGCAAAAATAGTTCAGGAAGGTAAGCTTGGTGATGCGGCCGATGTGGCAAAGGACGGCTATAAGGCCCTCATGAATGGAGATGACATGGTTGTCTCCGGATTCAAGAACAAAGTACAGGTTGCTATGGGTAACCTGACTCCCGACTCGATGCTAGCCGAGAAAATGAAAAAAACACAAGAACCTGCTAAGAAATCTAAAGAGAAAAAATCATGAAGGCAGCGAGAATTCATGGTCCACGAAAAGTTTCGTTTGATACTGTCCCGGATCCAAGAATTGAACAGAATCGGGATATTATTTTACGCGTAACCGCGACTGCGATATGTGGCTCGGACCTTCACATCTATTCGGGGGGATTACCACAACCTCGGCCCATGACATTAGGACATGAGTTCATGGGAATTGTGGAAGAGACAGGTTCCGCAATAAAGAATTTAAGGAGGGGGGATCGTGTTGTCGTTCCATTCCCCATTGCGTGCGGTGGCTGTTTCTTTTGCGCGCATGATCTTCCAGGACACTGTGAGAATAGTAACCCAGAACACTATGGACCAGAGGGAGGGTTGTTGAAAGAAAAGGGCGGCGCGCTATTCGGTTACACTGATCTATACGGAGGATATGAAGGTGGGCAGGCTCAATTTGTCAGAGTACCGTATGCTGACTTTGGTCCGCGCATCGTTCCTGATAACTTAAAAGACGAAGAAGTATTATTTCTCACGGACATTTTTCCTACCGGATACAGCGGTATCGATTGGGGTGAACTTAAAGGAGGTGAGACAGTTGCAATTTTTGGAGCGGGTCCTGTCGGAACTATGGCGGCAAAAAGCGCGTGGCTACGTAATGCCTCACGAGTAATTCTTGTCGACACGTTGCCCTACCGTCTCGCCAAGGCGAAAGAAACAGCCGGCGCCGATACAATTCTCTGGGAAAAAGATGCTAAAGAAGTTGTCGAACAAATACGCGCACTAACAGACGGACGGGGTGCAGATGTCTGCGTTGAAGCCGTTGGTTTTGAACCGGACCGCAACATTCTTGACCGGGCGAAAGCTGTAATCAATCTGGAGAAAGGGTCACCGAAAGTTTTGGAGGCATGTATGAGCGCGGTAAGACGCGGTGGAATTGTCTCGGTGCTGGGAGTATACCCAACAACATACGACAACTTTCCCATTGGTCAGTTCTTTGATAAAGGAATTACCTTGAAGGGAGGACAAGCTCCAGCCCACAAGCATATCGACACTCTTTTGAAATATGTAATTGAAGGAAAGGTTAAACTTGACGATATCATTACACATCGGTTGCCTTTATCTGATGTTGCACATGCTTATAAAATATTTAAAGAGAAGGAAGAAGATTGTGTAAAGGTAGTACTTGATCCTTGGAAATAAGGGTTGTACACATTCAAGATGCCACACTTATAAACGGCCAAAGTCGTTCAATAGTAAAATTAAACGCCCTTATGGGCCGGAAAATATTATAGTGAGTAATCAACAACATGAAACCTTTGAAATGTAAAGGCTCACACTTAATTGTTAACCCGATCCGGTGGTCAAGCATTGTGATGTGCTAATGACCATACTAAAGACATCCAATGGTTGAAAAGAGAACGCTGACTTTGATTTCAAAAACTTTGATAAAACGCAGTGAGACGTTGGCTGTCTCAGAAAGTGTAACCGCCGGACTCATTGCCAATCACTTATCACTAGCAAGTAACGCGACATCTTTTTTTCAAGGAGGGCTAATTGCCTACAACCTCGGTCAGAAGGCAAGGCATCTCAACGTAGATCCAATACATGCAGAGCAAGAGAACTGCGTGTCAGAAAAAGTCGCGCAGCAGATGGCGGTAAACGTGGCCAAACTTTTCATATCGGAGTGGGGAATTGGAGTCACTGGATATGCTGTACCTGTTCCGGCATTGAATATTAAGACATGCTTTGTGATATATGCATTCGCATTCAAAGGAAAAGTTATGACGACGGCATGTCTCGACACTAAGCTAAGAGGACAATTTCAAGTGCAGTCGTTTTATGCTTCCAAAATCATTGAGGCATTTAGTGATCAGATTGCACAACTTTCTATATCATAAATGCTTATCCCCTTATCAAGAAGCAAATTGATTTCACCTACTTGGCCAACTTTCAAGCTGAAGGGAGAAGTCGTCTTTGGGCTGATCTAGGAGCGCTTTCCCAACAACACAAAAGGTTCAACTCTGTGTATGTTCTACGTAGAGAGATTTTCACGCCAGGGCATGATACTCTACAATCTTGATAACTAATACCATCTGACGTGTTCGCAGCATCGTTTACTCCAAAAGATGACAACGGCTAGTTCTTCGTTTTGAGGGCAAGTATTTAGTAGCCAGGTTCTTCTTGAAGGGTTTTTAGTCAACAAACTTTTAGAACTCCTTTCGCACAAGAAGGCGTATCGCGCCATGACACTTGACTGGTTCTATAATTGCATTGCATGAGAAAAACTAACAATTAAAATTTCAGACTATGAAAAAGATCATTTTAGTACTCGTCGGATCGTTTTGCTTTGCAGCTATGACCGTACAGGCCCAGACGCCTACACAAAAAGACACGACCAACCAATCTCAAAGTCAGAACTACCGCCAGGACATGCTTGTAATTCAGTCCAGCGAAGTCCCTGCTTCTTTGAAAACTACCCTGGGTGAGACCAAATATAAAGGGTGGGAAAGCGGAAAAGTTTACAGAAGCAAGAACAACGACGGATATGTGCTGGAATTGAAGGATGCAAACAACAATAACAAAATGACGACTTACCGTTTTGATGCACAGGGAAAATCGATCCCTGATAAGCAGTAGGTTTTTCACAAAAAAGCCGGCTTGACCGGCTTTTTTATTACAGCACATTTTGGTACTGTGATGATTAAACTAGAAAAATAGGAAAGCCGGCTGAGGGGGCCCGTCCTTCTATTTAACCACGGCCCTAGGCGTTTTCGCTTTAGGACATCACAAATGCTTCGTCGTTTACGTCTTGTGCAAGCTTCATCTGTCTGTTTTTCCTCAATTCACGTTTTTCCCAAAACGTCACAGAGTCGATCTTCTCCCAGGACCTCGGCAAGCTCACATAAAGAGCCAGACTGCGATCTCATAGTGCTCAATTTTTTGAGAGCCGACGTTGCTCTTTGGAGCCTATGAGGACGGCAAGCTCAAATGAATAGGGCACGCCGGTTGTGTTACAAGGAAAAAGATATGCCTTCGATACTCAAGCAGTTGAAGCCATCGAGACAAATGCCCCTTGGCATCGAGACAGACTTTGGAATTCTAGAGAAAGTGTCGTTGCAGAAAGGATCTACCTGAACCGGACTTCAGATATTTTTCAAAATTGCAGGCTTTGTATTTGTCGTAGAAATTGATGGTTAAAACTATTGTAACCGGTAACCTTGATTGAGTATAGTGCACTTGTCCTTGTTGTGCCTCTCCAGTCGGTCGTCAAAATTTATTCGTACATCCGGTGTAGATTTTTCCATCTGAACAAAGGAGAAAATTTTTCCTCATACAGCATCTTATTTTCTCGAATGTCATACCTGAACTTTTTTAGACCGATATTTGTCACCATTTTGCGTTAATTATTCGTTGTCAATTGCAATGTTCATTGCTCAATGTTCATTGATCACTGCCTCTGGGGCCGACCGGTTTTGACAGGATGTGTAATGGCGTAAATAAGCATGCAGGCTCATGGGATGAGAGCCTTAAAAGATAGTTCCAAATCATACTTGGCGAGTCTAACTACGCCATGGCTGCTTAATTTATCCGATAGGATAAATTAGCCTCGTCCCGATAAGATCGGGAAAGCCATCATCGCTCAGCGCTGTCGTTTTGCAGGTGCTGGTTAGCGGTGTCGTAATGCAGAGCTGCTCCGTGTGATGTTGCTAAGCACGGTTAAGATCAGTAACTAAGGAGAAGCTTAGGCTGTTGCCTGCCTTACTTCTTCCGACAACTCAAAGTCAACTAAGCATGTAGAAGGTACGATGTTACTTTCTCTGGACGAGAGTTCGATTCTCTCCGGCTCCACTA
>Ga0193738_1000207_pt1 | contig 41194 bp, 38 predicted proteins | sample L2a1metaG_FD_144927 | JGI IMG/M metagenome (GOLD analysis project Ga0193738, IMG submission 144927) | Soil microbial communities from a riparian zone of the East river system, Colorado, United States - L2a1 | ecosystem: Environmental > Terrestrial > Soil > Riparian zone | place: USA: East River... | reverse complement strand
CCGTTGTCGCACCCATCACTGCTATGGGTTTGCGTAACAGTGGGGAATCTTCTCCCCTTGATGCCCAGTCGATCGCATTTTTCAATCCGCCGGGAATAGAATAATTGTATTCTGGTGATGAAATAAGAACTCCATCCGCATCGGTTAACATTTTTCGAAAATGCTCCACAGATCGCGGTCGTTGCTTAGCAGTCGGCAAATCAAGATCAGCATTGTATAAGGGAATATCTTCTATTGAAATAATTTCCATTGAAACATCTGTAGGTAACAGTTGCGAGGCAGCTTTTAAAAGCAATGTGTTGTAAGATCCTTTTCTCAGGCTACCAGATAATCCAATAAATTGAATATGATCACTCATAAAATGTTTTCTAAACAGGAACAAAAACCATTCCTGCAAAGAATGCAACGGCACAAAGCTTGTGCTGATGAATTACAAAAAAAGAAGTTATGATCAGAAAATTAAAATCCGGAGAGTACAGATTATATTCAAGAAAGAAAAACCCAAAAACTAATAAACGAAGAAATCTTGGAACATTTGATTCATTGGAAGCTGCACAAAAACATGAAAGGCAGGTGCAATATTTCAAACGTCACTAATAACACGGCCATTTTTATTTCGCTTTGGATTGAGTTTTGCAATTTGCAGCTCTAATGGGTGCCTGGGAAATTACCACATTGATTATTGGAGAAGTATTGCTTACACTTGCTACCTTCTCTGCTATTATTGCTTTAATAGTTTTTTCAATTCGCAAACCTATCCGGAAACACAAACCAATTGACATGCTGATCTTTGATAAGATCAAACCCCGTGTTAATGCGGTCAACAATAAGATCATGTCGTTCATTACTTTTTTGGGTACACATCTGTTTCTTATTCCTGCAAATCTTATCCTGATCTTCTATTTTTTGCTGGTAAAAAAACAAAACTGGTTTTCCATCCGTGTTATTACAATTGCAATAAGCAGTTTAGTATTGATGTTGCTATTGAAACAACTATTTCAGCGCAAACGGCCTTTATCACCGCTATTGAAAGCAGCGAAGGGGTTGAGTTTTCCAAGCGGGCATGCTATCATGGCTGTCACATTTTATGGATTATTGATCTACATTTTACAACACAGTATCACAATTGAGTGGTTGAGATGGTCTGCTACGATTGTTGTAATTCTATTAATTATATCAATAGGATTTAGCCGAATATATCTCCGAGTACATTATGCAAGTGACGTTGCAGCTGGTTTTATTATCGGCTTATTGTGGCTATTAATATCCCTTGCAGTTTTAAAATGGCTGGAAGGCTATGTTACTTCATTATAGAATTCACTTTTCTATATCATGAAAAACAGTTCCTGCTTCAGTGGTATTGAACCAATTGAATTGGTCATGCAATTTGACTACATCACCAATTATAACTAATGAGGGTGAACTGAAAATTTTTCCTGCAAAATCTTTTGCGCAATCTATTAATGTAGTTGTATGCACCTGCTGATGAATAGTAGTTGCCTGCTCAATAACAGCAAGTTTCATGGCAGGTTTTTTAGAATATCGCAAAAGTATTTCTGCAAGATCACAAATGTTTTTTGCCGCCATGTAAAACACCAACGTATCCGCAGAATTAGCTAGATGTTTCCATGTTTCAGGATTATAATAACTATTAGGATTATAAGTGAGGAACTGAACACCTTGTGAATGTGATCTTGCCGTTAAAGGAATTCCCGCATAAGCTGATGCTCCGGAAGCTGCGGTGATCCCGGGAATGATTTCAAAAGGAATATGTTTATCTGTTAAGGCATGCAGTTCATCTAATACGTTACTAAAGAAAGCAACATCCCCGCCTTTTAACCGTAACACTTTTTTCCCTTGCAGCGCATGCTCAATTATTAAAGTGGTCACTTCTTCCTGTGAAAAAGAACTATCATTATATCCCTGCTTGCCCGCAAATAAGATCAATGCATCTTTTCTGGCATGAGATGAAATAATATCAGGATTTACTAAACGATCTGTAATTATCACATCAGCTTCTGTTAATCGCTTTTGCAATTTTAAAGTAATTAATTCTGCATCACCCGGACCTGCGCCTGCAAGAGATACAAATCCTTCACTGTTTATATTTTGTTCTTTCATTTTAATTCACGATTTAATAAGCACTGCTGCCACTGTGCTATTGCTTGTTTCATCAATCAAGATCGCACTTCCATTTTCACTCAATGTTTCATAGCTATCATATACTAACGGCGAAGCGGTCCTAATGGTTGCTTTCACCACTTCATTCAACCTTACATTGCCTTCAACAGGTTGTCTTTGCAAACTATTTACATCCAATTTGTATTCAACATTTTTGACAATTGCTCTTACCTGCCGGCTGTTATGCTGTAATAAATATTTGTTGCCTGAAATAAGCGGTTTATCGTCAAGCCAGCAAAGCAATACTTCCAATTCATTTTTTACTTGAGGGATATTGTCATCTTTAACTATAGAATCGCCACGGCTGATGTCTATGTCATTTGCTAATTGTATCACGGCACTTTGTGGTGCAAAAACTTCCTCTACTTCTTTACCGGCGATCTCAACAGAAGAAATGGTTGTTTCAATATCCTGCGGTAACACTTTTACTTTATCCCCTTTTTTATAGACACCACTGATAACTTTTCCAGCATAGCCTCTATAATCATGCAGATCTTCTGTTTGCGGACGAATAACAAACTGTACCTGGAATCTTGGAACGGTAAGATTTATATCACTATCCAGTTTTACATCTTCCAAAAATTCAAGCAGCGGTTTTCCATTGTACCAGGTAATATGCGTCGACCTGTCAACAATATTATCACCGTCCAATGCACTGATAGGAATATAAGTCACATCCTGTAATCCCAATTGTTTTGCTACTTCATTGTAGTCGATCACGATATTATTAAACACATCCTGTGAATATTCAACAAGGTCCATTTTATTAATTGCAACAACAACATGCGGGATCTTTAATAATGAGGCAATGATCGAATGGCGGCGTGTTTGTTCAACCACTCCCTGTCTTGCATCGATCAAAATAATGATCAAGCTTGCATTCGATGCCCCTGTGATCATGTTGCGGGTATATTGAACATGTCCTGGTGCATCCGCAATGATGAATTTTCTCTTTGGAGTGTGGAAATAACGATAAGCGACATCAATTGTGATACCCTGCTCTCTTTCTGCACGAAGTCCATCAGTCAACAAGGCAAGATCAACTTCTCCATTCTCTTTATTCTTTGTTGATTTTTCCAATGCTTCTAACTGATCTATCAAAATATTTTTACTGTCGTATAACAAACGACCGATCAAAGTGCTTTTGCCATCATCAACACTGCCTGCTGTTATAAATCTGAGTAAGTCCATATTTGTATTTTAGTCAGAAAGACGTAAAGTATGTAAGTCCGAAAAAATTAAAAATATCCATTTTTCTTTCTATCCTCCATCGCTGCTTCCGTTACTTTATCATCTATCCTTGTTTCCCCTCTTTCACTTATTCTTGTTGAAATGATCTCATTGATCACTTCATCCAAAGTTGCTGCATTTGATTCTACGGCGGCGGTACACGTCATATCACCAACAGTACGATAACGAACTTTTTTTGTAAGTACTTTATCATCATCTGCCGGGTGCACAAACTCACTGATCGCCACTAACTGTCCTTCATGCTCGATCACCTTTCTTTCATGTGCAAAATAGATAGAAGGCAACTCGATCTTCTCATGACGTATATAATTCCAGATATCCAGCTCAGTCCAGTTACTGATTGGAAACACTCTTACGTTCTCTCCTTTCTGAATTCTGCCATTGTAAATGTTCCAAAGTTCGGGTCTTTGCAATTTTGGATTCCATTGCCCAAACTCATCTCTTACTGAAAATATCCTTTCCTTGGCTCTCGCTTTTTCTTCATCACGTCTTGCACCGCCAATGCAACAATCAAATTTGAATTCTTCGATCGTATCTAACAACGTATAAGTCTGTAGCCAGTTGCGGCTTGGAAATTTTCCTTTTGGTTCGGTAAGGCTTCTTTGTTTGATCGTGTCTTCTACTTTCCTTACAACTAATGTTGCTCCTACTTCATTTACTAATTTATCACGAAAGTCTAATGCTTCAGGAAAATTATGGCCTGTATCAATATGTACTAAAAGAAAAGGGATCTTACCCGGAGCAAAAGCCTTTCTCGCTAAATGGACCATCGTGATCGAATCCTTACCTCCGCTAAATAATAAAGCTGGCTTTTCAAACTGTGCTGCTACTTCACGAAAAATGTGAATACTCTCTGATTCTAATTCCTCCAAATAATTGAGATGATACTGACTCATGTTTCTATTATTAGTCTACTAACTTAGTGGGTTGATATTTATTAAAAAAAAGCCATTAGCTTTAGTTATTGTCAACATTATTTTATTACATGGTTTTCTGATTCGGTTTCCGCATGAATATGTAAGCCACATTCCTTTTTACTATTGTCTTCCCACCACCAGCGGCCGGCACGAAAATCTTCACCTGGTTTAATCGCTCTTGTACACGGTGCACAACCGATACTTACAAATCCTTTATCATGCAAAGGATTGTAAGGAACATCGTTCCTGCTTACATATTGTTTCACTTGTCCCCATGTCCAGCCAAGTAAAGGATGAAATTTTACAATTTGATTTGCTTCATCCCATTCAAGCATCGGCATATCGTGCCTGTTGTTACTTTGCTCTGCACGAATACCCGTGATCCAGATCTTATTTCCCTTTAATGCTCTTTGCAAAGGTTCTACTTTTCTTATATGACAACATTGTTTCCGATTCTCCACCGATTCATAAAAACTATTCGGTCCTTTCTCGCTTACAAACTCCTGTAATGAATTTGCATCAGGATAATAAGCAGAAATTGTGAGTCCGTATTTCTCAACGGTCCTGCTCCATGTTGAATATGTTTCTGGAAAATTTCTGCCAGTGTCAAGTGTAAACACTTTTACCGGTAATTTATTAGAGGCAATGAAATAAGTAATTGCCTGGTCTTCCAAACCAAAACTGGTAGAAAACACAACCTCACCAGGAAAGCGATTTGCAAGAATTTGTAATTGCTCTGCAATTTCTTTTCCCTTTAATTCATTCAGTAATTCACTTACCAAAGCACTCATTTTATTTCCTGTTAAATCTTTTTACTTTATATATCAGAGCAACAAACATCGTTATTCCAAATTCGGTTGCGGTGTATAACGTAAATATGGCTTAACGATCTTCACACCTTTCTGAAATTTCTTTTGCGCATCTTCTGTTGTTACTGATAATGCGACAATAACATCCTCACCATGATTCCAATCGGCTGGTGTAGCTACGCTATAACCTGCTGTTAATTGTAATGACTCCAACACACGCAATACCTCATTAAAATTACGTCCTGTGGTTTGCGGATAAGTAATGATCAGTTTTACTTTTTTATCCGGGCCAATGATGAACAAAGAACGAACTGTTTGCGTTAATGATGCATTAGGATGGATCATATCATACAATAAAGAAACATTCCTGTCCTCATCTGCAATCAGGGGAAAATCAATAGTGCAATTCTGTGTCTCATTTATATCCTTACTCCATCCAATATGTTTTTCCAGGGGATCGACACTTACGGCAAGCACTTTTGTGTTTCGTTTTGCAAATTCTTCTTTTAACAATGCCGTTTTACCAAGCTCCGTCGTACATACGGGAGTATAATCTGCAGGATGTGAAAAAAGAATACCCCAACCACTACCTAAATATTCATGAAAATCAATTTCTCCTTCGGTTGTTTGTGCCTTAAAATTAGGCGCATCATCACCAAGACGTAGTCCCATAAAAAAGATTTTTAGTTGAGCGACGAAGATAGGCCAATTGCCCTACCCTACCAACCGGGTAGACTGCTTTTGGCAAAATTATATCATGGCATAGAAGCGAGGTCTACAAGTGTTCGTTTCTCGAGTACATTTAAAGTGGCATCTCTTACTTCGATCATAATATCATGCAATGCACATTTCTTTTCATCACAATTTTTACAACGTTCATAAAAATAAAGACTTACACAGGGGAGCATAGCGATGGGTCCATTTACCTTCCGAATAATATCAGCCACTCTCACTTTAGCGGGGTTTTTTACTAAAAAATATCCTCCCCCTTTTCCTTTCTTGCTATCAAGCACACCGATTACTTTCAATTCAAGCAAAATATTTTCAAGAAACTTAAGTGGTATCTTTTTCTTTTTGGCAATTTCAGAAATGAGTACAGGTCCTTCCTGGTACTTTTCGGTAAGGTAGGACAATGCTTTTAATGCGTATTGTGATCGTTTAGATAGCACTATTATATAATTTCAAGAGTGTAATGAATGGGTGAATTTTTTTGCAACATGGCTGATACGCCACAATATTTTCCCAATGAAAGATCAATTGCTTTTATCACCTTGTCTTCATTCTCTTTATCTGTCTTCATTTTATAGGCAATATAAATGTCTTTATAGACTTTAGGGAAATCTTCTGTTTGTGCCGCTTTTACTTCAATTGAAAACTCAGTGAATTCAACTCTCATCTTTTTTAAAACATCTACAACATCAATACCCGAACAGCCGGCAAGCCCTGCTAATAAAAGGGCCTTGGGACCAAAGCCATGTTTCCGGCTTCCGTCAATTTTTATTGTATTGTGATCAAGACTGCTTGTGAATTCATGATCTTTATGCCATACTGTGTTTGTTATTGTCATAGGTGATGCTTTTGATCCTGTAAAACATTTTCCAATGCCCAGTCGATTCGTTTTTCAAAGTTATGTTTTCGCTCGTTACAATTTTGTTTATTACACACTTTGCATGAAAATGGCAGGCAGCCATCTACATGGACAAATAATTCAACTGATTGCCCGAATTCCTGGCGAACAAGAGATGATAATGCTTCCACTTCGGCATGAGCTTCATTTACATTCAAATACCATGGAACTGTCAGGTGACAATCAATATGCAGAATTGAACCATATTTGATCACACGAAGATTATGAAGGTCCACCCAATTCTCTCTTTTGTTTTTATTTAACAGGTCAACTATTTTTTTCAGCAATTCAACATCTGCCTCATCCATTATACCTGCAATAGACTTGCGTAAAATTTTATAACCCGTATAAATAATTATTACTCCAAAAATGATCGCTACAACAGGATCGATCCATTTTAATCCCGTAAAATAAATTAATATTAATCCAACAATGATCCCGAATGTAGAATAGCTATCGCTTTTTAAGTGCTTGCCACTTGCGGTCAATGCTAATGAGTTACTATTCTTTCCTTTTCTTTCGGTGATCAATCCGACAACGAAATTGACGATGGCCGCTGCAGCAACCAAGTAAATTCCGTAATCAAGTTTTTGCAATTGTACCGGTTCAATTAAACTTCTTACTGCTTTATAAATAATAATAGCCCCGGCAGATGTGATCAATGTTCCTTCAATAGCTGCTGAAAGAAATTCCGCCTTGCCATGGCCATAAGGATGATCTATGTCGCGTGGTTTTGCCGCAACATACAAACTGTAGAGTCCAATAAAACCCGCGGCAACATTTACAATACTTTCCAGTGCATCCGTAAGAATCGAAACAGAGTTTGTAAGATAATAGGCAATAAATTTTGCGACAAGCAGTATTACTGAAATACCAGCAACCCATTTTTGTAATTGTAAATTTTGTGTTTGTGCTTTCAAAAGCTCCACGATTAAACAATGCAATATTATCCTGTTCTTTTGAAAACAGCCTTGATTTTTCTCCAGCTTCTGAAATAGAATTCTTTATTCATGAGGTTTGAATCCCGCATAGCTTTATAAGTGAGAAAGAAGCCAACAGGCAGAAGAAAAAGTGTTGCCATCCACATTCCTCCAAACGCCGTCATCACATTTTCTTTTGCATATTTTTCTCCGGAGGTATTAAAAAAGAAGAAGAACATAAAAAGTAAAATAGCTATAACAAGAGGTGTTCCGAGCCCGCCTTTCCTTATAATAGAACCTAGTGGCGCCCCAATGAGAAATAAAACAAGACAGGCTAGTGATAAAGTGATCTTTTTATGCCATTCGATCTTATGCAATCGAAGATCTTTTCGTCTTACCCTGAATTCTGTATTGGCGATCTCCGCATTCATTGTAATTGAACCAACGGTTGCACCCGCTTTTTGGTTAACTGTAAATAAGCAACTATCAGGAATTAATTGTTCAAATTTCTTTACAGTATCTTTTGCCAATACCGGTTTTGTATACCCGCTATCCAGGTACTTTGAAAAAGTCAAAGAAGAAAATATATCCTGTTTTGCTTTTTTTGAATATTGATTTACGTCCTTTTGAATTGAATCTATCGCTTTTGATAATTGTCGCATGCTTTGCATTCGATGATTCGTTCTGTTTACTGTGTCAGAGGTCCGTTTTTGCAAACCAAGGGAGCTCAGGTCAAATTGCTTACTGTATTCTTTAAATCCTATCCGGATAAATTCGGTATTCTTCGCATACCTGTCACCTTTTTCCTGGTAACGCCACCCATCTTTCAAATTAAACTCTAAAAATCTTTTGTTGCCTGTCGTACGCATGATACCGCTGTTAGCGATAATGAAATTATCCTGCAGGTTATTCGGACCTTTTTCATAAATGATCACATCATACACAATACTATCGGCTTCTTTCTTTCCGATCTTAATTGAAAATCCTTCAATCTTATCATAGAAAACTCCTTCCTGTATATCAAATGCAGGTTTTGACCAAACAATATCTGCCAACAATGTTTGTGACTTCAGAACAGCAACAGGAATAATATAATTTGAAAACAAAAATGCTACTCCGCATATTAAAAAGCTAACTACAAAAAGCGGACGCATAAATCTAAGCAGCGAAATACCTGAAGCTTTTACTGCAACTAACTCCATACTTTCCCCAAGATTACCAAAGGTCATTAATGAAGAAAGCAAAACGGCAAGCGGGAGGGCAAGTGGGACCAATGCGGCACTTTGATACCATATAAATTCAAAAATAACTTTCGTAGAAAGGCCTTTACCAACAAAATCATCGATCCATAACCAAAAAAATTGCAATATTAAAACCAGCAGTGTAACAAAAAATACGGCAATAAATGGCCCAATGAACGCTTTGATAACAAGTTTATCAAGTTTCCTAAACATAAATTATAATCTTATGAACGAAGCCAGTTTGCAGTTCCTATTTTTGGCCAATGATACAGCAAACAAAAATACAGTTTTTGCCGGCTGAGATGGAATTAGTATCAAGTCCTGATATTATTTTAACAAAGAACGCCATTTTGCAAAAAATAAAATCATTCTTTGAAGAAGTACAGATGAAACAACACGAAATTTTAAAAAAATATTCATCTCAACTACCAGAAGAAGTACTTAAAATTTCACCAAAGATATCAAGAGGAGAAAACTATAAAGGTTTACCATGGCTTGTTTTGGATAACCCCCGCCATTTTCAGCACAATAATATTTTCGCCATTCGTACTATGTTTTGGTGGGGAAACTTTTTCAGTATCACACTTCATTTATCGGGGAATAATAAAAACGATCTCTTAAAAAATCTCACCAATAACGTTTCGTTACTGGCAAAAAACGATTTCTATATATATAATGGAACAAAAGAATGGGAACATGATATTGACCCTGGTTCTTATAAAAAACTATCCGCCATCAATGAAGATGAATTACAAAAAATATTTTCAGCAAATAATTTCTTGAAACTGGCAGTAAAATTTACAGTTGAATCCCTGGAAGCTATTGAAGATAAACTGTTGAGGAATTATGAACTATTGGTAAAATGCTGCTGTTAGTTACTGCCCAGGCGATGAAAAAGTTCTTTTACCTGGTAATCCCAAAGCCTGCTTTGATCTTTGATCTCTTTCTTTTCTGCAAAATCTTTTATAACAAGAATTGTCTGGTTAGTAACTTCTGATTTTTCAATTTTGAATTCAAAGAATTCTTCCTTGGGAGTATGAAGCCAATGAAATCTTATGAACTTGTCTTGTTCTTTTTCCAATACTTCTGCTTTCTCAATTGTACCATTCCATGTAAAACTGAAAATATTATCTCTATCATCAACTCTATCCGCAAACCATTCCTGTAATCCTGCTGGTGAAGCGAGGAACTCATATAAAATAACAGGCGAACATCTTACGGGGAATTCTAAAGTGTATAACTGTTTTGCCATTCTGTTTATTCATTAATAAGGTATTCAACTCGTGCAATAATAAAAAATTAATCAGTCCCTCAAAGTATTTTCCCTATTATTTTTCCTAGAATCCTTGTTTATTAAGATATGGGGAAAATAAACCTACTAATGCTTCGTTAATACCTTATCAAAGAATATTTTGGACGTAACGCTAATTTGACTAAATTGCTTTGACGTTCAATACGTTCTGAGGATTAAGAAAAACTGTGAGGATTTTTTGGGTAGCATTTACCAAAACTAACCAATATTCTTTTTTACCCTAAAAAACCTAAACACCCAATATACCTATGAGCATGAGGCAACTCAAGATCACGAAGTCGATTACGAATCGTGAATCTCAAAGTCTGGAAAAGTACCTGCAGGAGATCGGCAAGGTAGAATTAGTTTCCCCTGAAGATGAAGTAAAACTGGCTCGCCTTATTAAACAAGGCGATCAAAAAGCTTTGGATCGTTTGACCAAGGGCAATCTTCGTTTTGTGGTATCTGTTGCAAAGCAATACCAGAACCAGGGACTATCATTACCTGACCTGATCAATGAAGGCAATCTCGGCCTGATAAAAGCCGCCCAGCGTTTTGATGAAACCCGTGGTTTCAAATTTATTTCCTACGCAGTATGGTGGATACGTCAAAGTATTCTACAATCATTGGCTGAACAAGCCAGGATCGTTCGTCTGCCATTAAATAAGGTAGGGCTCACCAACCGTATCCAAAAAACTTACTCGCAGCTGGAGCAGCAGTTTGAAAGAGAACCTTCTACTGAAGAAGTTGCTGAGGCATTGGAAATGGATATTGAAGAAGTAGCCGCTTCAATGGGAATTTCTTCAAGACATGTAAGCATGGACTCTCCAATGTCAGAGGGGGAAGAGAATACTTTGCTGGATGTACTTGAAAATCCAAATGCAGAAAAAACAGATGGTGACCTTGTTTATAATCAATCGCTGAAAACCGAAATAGAAAGAAGCTTAACTACTTTGACTGAAAGACAGAAAGAAGTGATCTGCTTTTTCTTCGGAATAGGTGTTGATCACCCAATGAGTCTTGAAGATATTGGCGAAAAATTCAGCCTGACAAGGGAAAGAGTTCGTCAAATTAAAGACAAGGCTATCACCAAATTGAAAACAAATACACGTTGCCAGATTCTCAGAACTTATTTAGGCGCATAACAACTAAAAAACAGGAATACTGAAATAAACTTCTACACCTTACTAATACTTATCTTTGCGACTCTTAAAAAGTGAACTTTTAAATAGGTTCACTTTTTGTTTTGTGTAGTTTGAAATTTTATTACCATGTTCAATTCATTACAGGAAAGATTAGATAGTGCCTTTAAGAACATTAAAGGCCAGGCAAGAGTTACCGAACTTAACGTTGCTGCCACGTTGAAAGATATCCGCCGTGCATTGGTAGATGCTGACGTTAACTATAAAATAGCCAAGGATTTTACTGACCGGGTAAAAGAGAAAGCCATTGGTGAAAAAGTGATCAATGCCATTAGCCCGGGGCAATTGATGGTGAAGATCGTAAAAGATGAATTGGCAGACCTGATGGGTGGTGAAGAAGCAGTCTTTAATGCAAAAGGAAGCCCTGCTGTTATCTTAATTGCAGGTTTGCAAGGTTCTGGTAAAACGACTTTTAGTGGCAAGCTGGCAAATTATCTTAAAACAAAGAAAGGCCTCTCTCCTATGCTAGTTGCCGCTGATATTTACCGTCCGGCTGCGATGGAACAATTAAGAGTATTGGGCGAACAGATAGGCATTGATGTGCATATTGAATTAGAAAGTAAAGATGCAGTCTCAATTGCGCAGAATGCGATCAAAGAAGCAAGAAGTAAAAATAAAAATGTTGTTATCATAGATACTGCCGGTCGCTTGGCGATTGATGAGGCAATGATGACCGAGGTATCAAACATTAAGAATGCTGTTAATCCCCAGGAAATATTGTTCGTAGTTGATAGTATGACAGGACAGGATGCGGTGAATACTGCAAAATCATTTAATGATCGTCTTAATTTTTCAGGAGTAGTTCTTACAAAGCTTGATGGCGATACAAGAGGTGGTGCTGCACTTTCAATCAAGTATACGGTAAACAAACCTATCAAGTTTACCAGTAGTGGTGAAAAGATGGATACACTCGATGTATTCTATCCTGAAAGAATGGCTCAGCGTATTTTGGGGATGGGTGATATTACAACACTTGTTGAAAAAGCCCAGGAACAGTTTGATGAAGAACAGGCAAAAAAACTGGAGAAGAAGATCCGCAGAAACAAGTTTGATTTTGCCGATTTCAAACAACAACTTGAGCAGATAAAAAAGATGGGAAACATGAAAGATCTGCTTGGCATGATCCCCGGAGTTGGTAAACAAATAAAAGACCTCGATATAAACGAAGATTCTTTTAAAGGCATCGAAGCCATGATCAACTCAATGACAAAGGCTGAACGAGAAGATCCGGATCTGATCGACATGAGCCGCAAAAAAAGAATTGCAAAAGGCGCTGGCAAAGACATTTCAGAGGTTAATGCTTTTATGAAGCAGTTTGAACAAATGCGGGACATGATGAAGGGAATGAATAAAGCGGGGATGTTTGGTGGCGGAAAAATGATGCCCGGAATGAAGAGATGAGGAGAATTATTGTGCCGAACGGAGCGTCGCAACTTCAGCTCAACCGGAGTTAATTTGCCGGTCAACAAATAAAAATCCTTCTAATTGGCTTTTTCCACTTTCGGTCTTATCTTCGCCGTCCCGGTGTCTACCGGCTTTTTAAACAATATTGTTAACGACATTAAATTTCTATTTAAGATGTCAGTAAAAATCCGACTCCAACGTCATGGCTCTAAAAAGAGGCCTTTCTACTTCATCGTAGTTGCCGATGCCCGTGCTCCCCGCGATGGTAAATTCATTCAAAAACTTGGTACTTACAATCCGCTGACTATGCCAGCTACCATTCAATTGGACAGGCAAAGAGCATTGGATTGGCTGAACAAAGGTGCTCAACCCACCGATACTGTTCGCCGTATCCTGAGTTTCAAAGGTGTATTATACCTGAAACATTTATTGCGTGGAGTTACGCTTAATCTTTTTGATGAAGCCACAGCAATGGACAAATTCCAGAAATGGTTCAGTGAACACGAAGCGCAAATTAAAAAACGCCAGGAAGACGCAATGAGAAATCGTCGCGGTGGCCGTAGGCCCTATCAAGGTGGACGTCGCCCTGAAAGAAGAGCTGAAAGCAGCGGTGGCGAACAATAAGCACCATCCGATTTTCTGAACTAACTGAATCCTCTGAGTTATCGGGGGATTTTTTTATGCGCCCAACATTAGTAATACTGTTCAACTACTATTGCGTCGCACTCTTGTACTTTCTGTTCGCTATTCAACTTTTTTGAGCTTCTTTGCGCCTTTGCGATTTCCTTGCGTCTTTGCGTGAAGCCTTTGTATTCCAACTCTACCGTAAATTCGCCTCAATTCATATGCAATACTTCAAAGCAGGAAAACTTGTAGCGGTTCATGGCCTAAAAGGCGAACTCATTCTGAAACATGAACTCGGTAAGAAATCATCATTGAAAGATGTAAAAGCAATCTTTATTGAAGACAAAAAAGATTCATTCTTTCCCTGGTTCATTGAAACTGCAAAAGCAAGATCAACAGATGAAGTTTTATTAAAACTTGAAACAATAGATACGAGAGAAGCCGCAGCAAAAATTTCTCAAAAAGAAATATGGTTAACAGAAGAAGATTTTAAAAAACTTTCCGCCAAATCAGCACCAGCCAATTTACTTGGTTATACTATTATTAATTATAAAGAAAGATTGAGTGAAGTCCTTGAAGTGATCGAACAACCACATCAAATGCTTTGCAGAATAGAAATAAATAAAAAAGAAGTACTCATTCCTATCAATGAAAATTTTCTAAAAAAGATCGATCATAAAAAGAAAGAGGTGATCGTTGAATTGCCGGAGGGATTAATCGATGTGTACTTATAATCGCTGCTGCAATTTCACAAGCTTTGCTTTTGTGGTTGTTGTGATTATGCCTCTTTGTATTAATTGAAAGCCCAGAACTGCTCCCTTTACATTATTTGTTCTTGCGCCAGGATTGATATATTCTGGTAATTCTGTTGATACCCAGATATAAACGGTAGAATCTGTGCTGATGTACTCATCGCATTGATAATTCAGGATAAAAAGTTTTTTGCCAGTGCCTCTATATGCCTTTTAGGACGAGCATATGGTTTGTCAGAAAACCCACTTAATGTTAGTGCACTATTGAATATCTCATCGTTCCTGTAAATCAGGCTATCAAATCTTTTCCTAAAGCTTCCTTTTTCTGGAAGTGTATCCACGTTTATAATTGTTTGGTCTTTTTCTGCCCTCACTGTGAGTCGTAAACGTTTGAAATCAGGGTTTGCTTTTTGTTGGTCAAGAAATTGTTCTGTTTCTTTAGCAGAAAGGTTATTCTTCGAGGCAAGATTTCTGAATACTGAATCTGGCATAACCGAAGTAATTGTTTCAGCAAACTCACATCTATATTTTTTTTGAGCATTAGATGTACTAACATTCAGTAAAAAAGGAAATAATAGAATAAGTTTTCTCATAAAACAACAAAGCAGTTCTTCCTATCAAAACCGCCTTACTAAAGTTAAAAAAACCTATTTAAAATCAGAACGAATAAAATCTGCCATTAATTTCATCCGATAATAAAGATTGCTCATCATCAATGAAATATTATTCTTGACATTTTCTACTGTTCCTTTATTCATTTTTTTAATATTCTTTAGCTCTTCTATCTTTTCATCTATTTTGTCCATTAGCTTATCTGCTTCCCATCCCTGGTAACGCCGGTTACGTTCATCATAAATATGATAAGGCTCTATCCTGCCGGGTTTCAATTTCCTGAACTTAAAATTATTTTTTATTCCATCTTTAATGGCATCGTTTGAAAGCAGGTCAATAATAACGTCCGCAGATACTTCATTTTTAAACCCATTACTGAAAATATTCAGGTTGTTCCGCAGTTCACGGATCAGTTGTTTTTTCAATACATCACTGGTCTTGCTTTCCTGAGTCAGAAAATTCAGCAAGTCTTTCAGCGGACCGATACCAGATTTTAACCATTCCCATTCCATACTCAAATATAGTCCGCAAGTCGGGAAGACGGAAGTCCGTAAGACAATTCAATTAGAATGAAAAATTCTTTCAGACTTTCAAGCTTTTCGGACTTCCCGACTTATAAGTAATTTTGAATTTCGTGGAAGAGTCCAAAAAACATATTGCCCATTTCGATCTTGACTCATTTTTTGTTTCTGTTGAGGTCCTGAATAACCCTTCATTAAAAGGCAAACCTGTTTTAGTAGGGGGTTATGAACGAGGTGTTGTTGCTGCCTGCAGCTATGAGGCAAGAAAATTTGGTATTCATTCGGCAATGCCGATGAAAAAAGCCATGCAGCTTTGTCCACATGCCATCATTACTTCTTCCAGCCGCGATCAATATAGCAAATTCTCAAGATGGGTAACAGATATTATTGCATCAAAAGTTCCACTGTTTGAAAAAGCCAGCATTGATGAATTCTATATTGATCTCAGCGGCATGGATAAATTTTTTGGCGTAAGTAAATATGCACAGGAATTAAGACAGCACATTATAAGTGAAACCGGTTTACCGATCTCCGGGGGTTTGTCATCAGCAAGATTTATCAGTAAGATGGCAACCAATGAAGCAAAACCAAATGGCTTTTTAGAGATTCCTCATGGAAAAGAAAAAGATTTTTTATGGCCATTAGCTGTTGAAAAAATAAATGGCGTTGGAAAAGAAACCGAGATCAAATTAAAAGCCCTCGGCTTTTATAAAATTGAAGACTTAGCTAAATCAACTCCAGGGTATTTAGAAAAACATTTAGGTAAATGGGGCGATAGTCTTTGGCGAAAGTCACAAGGCATTGGCAGCGCAGAAATAGTAACTGATTGGGAACAAAAAAGCATGAGCCACGAAAACACTTTTGACAAAGATCATAATGATGTGGAATTTTTGCATAAAGAGTTAGTGAGGCTCACTGAAAAAACCTGTTATGGCTTAAGAGAAGATGAAAAGCTTACAGGATGTGTTACCGTGAAGATCCGGTATAAAGATTTTGAAACAACAACGCGACAGGAAGTAATTGATTACACCGCACTCGATGATGAACTTATTGCAAAAGCCAAAGACATTTTTAATAAATCATACCAGGTTGGCCGGCCAGTAAGATTGATCGGTATTCGTTTCAGTCAGCTTATTCCGTTTACAATGCAAATGAGTTTGTTTGATAATAAAGTGGAAAAGCTTCAACTCTATAAAGCTGTTGATGATATTAAGGACAGGTTCGGCAGCAAGATGGTTACAAAAGCTGTTAATTCAGGATCAAAAGAAGATTCAAATCTTAATCTTACAAAGCATAATAAAAAGAAACTGCCCAATGATAAAGGCAAACTGCTTTAAGTGTTGTTTTATCCTGTAGAATTTATTGCACTTCTTTGTTTTCTTATCTCTTTTTTAACAATCAGAAAATTATCGGTAAAAATTTTGCCATTGATTAAACCAATGCGTCCTGTCTTAATCAAAATGCTTATCCCACCGCAATAATTGAATGAATTAACCTTACACTAAAGTTTTTTACAGTAGAATTTTTCCAGGTTAATGGCCTGAATCTTGTTATTAATTCAATTTTAAAACCACAACCATGAAAACACTCCGTGCTTTTTCAGTTCTGTGTTTAATTGTTTTTACTTTTTTCAATTCAAGCGGTCAATCATCACTTATTCCTAAGTATGAAATTGGCGTTCATCTTGGTACATTTATTTACCAGGGTGATCTGACGCCACATGATCTTGGCGCATTCAACACAATGAAACCCGGTTTTGGTATTTCTGCTACAAGAAATATAAACAGTCTTTATGCAATTCGATTTCAATTGTTACGTGGTTCATTAAGAGGTGATGATGCTACATACGAGGATCCTATATGGCGGCAACAGCGGAATTTTAATTTCACAACTCCCGTTACGGAATTATCACTCCAGGTTGTCAGAAATATTTTAAGCCTGGTACCAAATGAAGCTGGCATTATTAATTTTACGCCTTATGTTTTTGGCGGCATCAGTTATTCCTTTTTAAATATAAAAAGAGATTGGAGCAAATTTAACTATTCTCATTTCGCCGGCGAAACAGCGGTCCTAAATGGACTAACGGAAGATATCAATCATAGTGTTCCGAAAGGAATTTTTTCTATACCTATTGGGTTAGGAGTTCGATATGGCATTACTGAAAAACTTTCTTTTTCTCTTGAAGGCACTTACCGAATCCTTGATACCGATTACCTGGATGGTTTTAGCCAGGCAACTAATCCAGATAAAAATGATCACTATCATACCTTAATGGTCGGCTTGATCTATTCTTTTGGAAAACGAAACCGTTTTTCTTGTCCTGTTATTAAAAATTGAACCGGTTTTTTCAGGTCTGAATAGTAAAGGAGAATAACTTCTTCTTCTTTATCTTCGCCTACCTAAAAAATTGAAAATGTCTCAAGCCTGGAAAGATTATCAAGAAAAAAATAAAGATCGTTTTTTAAGTGAATTATTGGAATTACTTCGTATCCCAAGTATAAGTGCAAGAAGCGAACATAAACCTGATATGCAGAAATGTGCAGAAGCCGTAAAGCAACGTTTGCTGGAAGCTGGTGCAGATAAAGTGGAAATTTTTCAAACACCGGGTCATCCATTAGTTTATGGTGAAAAAATAATTGACCCGAAAAAACCTACTGTACTTGTTTATGGCCACTATGATGTGCAGCCAGTTGAGCCTTTAGAGCTTTGGCATAGCGGTCCTTTTGATCCTGTAATTAAAGACGGAAAAATTTTTGCAAGAGGAAGCTGTGATGATAAAGGACAATTTTATATGCATGTAAAAGCATTGGAAACAATGGTAAAAACCAATTCACTTGTTACTAATATAAAATTTTGCATTGAAGGCGAAGAAGAAGTTGGCTCATCTAATCTTGCTGATTTTGTAAAAAGTCATAAAGATCTTTTAAAAGCTGATGTGATATTGATCAGTGATACGGCGATGCTCAGTCTTGAAAATCCATCAATAGATATTGGGGTGCGTGGTTTAAGTTATATTGAAGTAGAAGTGACAGGACCAAATCGTGATCTTCATAGTGGTGTTTATGGCGGGGCTGTTGCTAATCCAATTACTATTTTGGCGAAAATGATCGCATCACTTCATGATGAAAACAATCATATTACCATTCCCGGTTTTTATGATGATGTAGTTGTAGCGACAACAGAAGAAAGAAAAAAAATGGCTGCAGCACCTTATGATGAAAAAGAGTACAAAGAAGATCTTGGTGTAAAAGAACTGTGGGGTGAAAAAGGTTTTACTACCAATGAAAGAACAGGCATTCGCCCTACGATCGAACTAAATGGTATTTGGGGCGGATATATTGGTGAAGGTTCAAAAACCGTTTTACCATCAAAAGCATTTGCAAAAATTTCTGCAAGACTTGTTCCTAACCAGGATAGCAATAAGATGACCGATCTTTTGATAGATCATTTAAAGAAAATTGCACCTGCCAATGTTGAAGTAAAAGCTGCACCACATCATGGTGGTGAACCTTACATGACTCCTATTGACAGCAAAGCATACAAAGCCGCAGCAGCAGCAATAAAAGATACATTTGGAAAAGATCCGATCCCTGTTCGTGGTGGCGGCAGCATCCCCATCTGTTCTTTATTTGAACAAGAATTAGGAATAAAGATCGTGTTTATGGGTTTTGGACTGGATAGTGATAATCTTCATAGTCCAAATGAAAAATTCAATCTTGATAACTATTATAAAGGCATAGAAACTATTCCTTATTTCCACAAGCATTTTGCTGAAATGTAATGTTTGATCACAATTCATTTAATAAAACCTCATCTTCATCAGTTGAGGTTTTTTAATTTTGAAAAATGGCTGAAAAAGAAAAACTCCGTCTTGATAAATATCTGTGGGCTATTCGTCTATTTAAAACCCGTACACAAGCGTCTGATGCATGCGATTCAGGTAAAGTGAAATTTAATGGTGTTCAAGCAAAAGCATCTAAACATGTAAATATTGGAGAAGAGTATGAAGTAAAAACTGAGGCGAAGCGATGGCGCATTCGTGTCAGCAAATTATTATACAAACGTGGCGCCTTCTCTGAAGCTATTAATTATTATGTAGATATAACTCCTGCTGAAGAAATAGAAAGATTAAAATTCCAGGCTGCAAGTTTTCATACAGGCAAAAGGCAGAGTAAAATTGGCCGTCCAACAAAAAAACAAAGACGTGATATTGATGAATTTCTAGGTGAATAGAATTACCGGAAGTACAAGTGAGTGACCCTTCACTCTGGGTAAACTGCGACAATATTGTTGATTAAATATCGGGACCATGAACGGAGCGTCGCAACAGCTGATGAATAGAATTGCAATTGCTGGTATAATAAAAATCGCTTCAAGTATCTTTGTGTTATGAGAGTAGATATAATAAGCGTTTTACCGGAGTTGTTGCAAAGCCCGATGCAGCACAGCATCATGAAAAGAGCACAGGAAAAAAAATTATTGGAAGTTCATACTCACAACCTGCGTCAATGGGCCGTGAATGAATATGGACAGGTAGACGATTATCAATACGGTGGCGGTGCGGGTATGGTAATGATGTGTGAGCCATTGGCAAAAGTTATAGAACAGCTTGCTGCTGAAAGGAAATATGATGAAGTGATCTATTTAACGCCAGATGGCGAAATGCTTAATCAAAAAATTGCAAACACTCTTTCCCTGAAAGAGAATATCATCATGATCTGCGGGCATTATAAAGGCATTGATGAAAGGATCAGGGAACATTTTGTAACAAAAGAAATATCGATCGGAGATTATGTATTAAGCGGTGGCGAATTAGCCGCAGCCGTATTGGTTGATTGCATCGGAAGGTTAATCCCCGGAGTTTTAAATGATGAGACATCGGCTTTATTCGATTCTTTCCAGGATAATTTACTGGCGCCGCCAGTGTATACAAGACCAGAAGATTTCCGCGGATGGAAAGTACCTGATGCTTTGCTTAGTGGAAACCACAGGCTGATAGAAGAATGGCGTACTGAGGAATCATTAAAAAGAACCAAAGAAAGAAGACCTGGTCTTTTAGAAAACCAGTGATATTCGATCCTGTAGTCTATCCCTACTATTGTTCTTATTACAATACCAGCAATAAAAAAATATAGGATAAAAAGATCATCAGTGCATTGATAACAAAGGTCTTTTTCATAAATACGGATTTAGTATCAACGCTATCATAATTCAAATCCAAAGCCAAAAGCTATTTTTAACTACCGGATTTGTTCTAGTATCTCATATGTTTTTGCTTAGGGAAACTGTGTAGTATAATATATCTGTTCAATTAACCACCTATCATTCATTCTGACTTCTTAAATGATTTTTACTTTACTTATTGAAGTAATTCTACAAATTACACTGACAAGTTTTTCTGCAAGATCACCGATGAATTTTATAGCCATGAAAGAAATAATATTGAGCATATTACTATGCACCGCAGTTTCTACTGTTTCTTTTTGTCAATTAAATAAAGAAGCACTTATAAAAGAAGCGGAAGAAAAGCTAAAAATCAACAAAGCATCTATTTCACAAATTCTTACTGATAAAAAATATGATGCTGTTCATCCTGAAACTTCATTTCGTGAATTGATAAAAAAATATTGCAAGTCAGAGGCGATCTCAATTGCTAGTGATACGATTCCAGGTAAAAAGATAAAAGTGTTTGGCACTGTAAAAAATGCAGAAGGCAAGCCAATAGCAGATGCATTGGTTTATTTATATCATACCGATGCCCGTGGTTGGTATGCTGCAGATGCACCACACGTTTCAATGAACGAGGTGATATGCGTCATGCAAGGTTGTTTGGCTATGTAAAAACCGATAAAGACGGCAAATTTGAATTGCATACTATAAAACCTTCTGGCTATCCTCAAAGTGATCTGCCAGCACACATTCACGTACATATATCCGCCGAAGGCTATAGATCTTTTGGAACAGAATTTCTATTTGATGATGACGAAAGATTGGTTGGTAAGATCAGGGAAAACTCGATCAGGAATAACTTTATGATCTCAAAACCAGAAAAAACAGATTTGCCTTTTGCACAAAAATTCTCTTTCTCTATCACACTTCAGAAATAAATAGCAATCGTTTGCTCAATTTTATTCCTCTTGCATCTTCCTACAGTTTATTTCAGGAACTTGCAACCTCAACCTTTGCAAAATGAAATCAAACCGCAGAAAATTTTTACGCAATCTTTCTTTAGGAACTGGTGCATTATCTATTGGTCTTCCCTCACTTGCCAAAGTGAAAAAGAATGAAGAAGACAAAAATGAAGTGATCGATCATGGTAAGCAAAACTTCAATATGTGTGGTTATGCTGCACCAAAAATGGCTGTAGTAAGGGTCGGTATAGTTGGTCTTGGTATGCGTGGTCCGGGAGCTGTAGAAAGATTAAGTGTGATAGAGGGAGTAGAAATTAAAGGTTTATGCGATAAGCTTCCTGATCGTACTGCAAAAGCGAATAACATACTTGTAAAAGCAGGTTTATCTAAGGCAAAAGAATACAGCGGGGAAGATGGATGGAAAGCAATGTGTGAAAGTAATGAGATAGATCTTGTTTATAACTGTACCCCCTGGCATCTTCATGCGCCTATCTCTGTTTATGCGATGAAAAATGGAAAGCATGCAGCCAGTGAAGTAAATGCCGGCAAAACAATTGATGAATGCTGGAAATTGGTAGAGACATCAGAGAAAACAAAAAAACATTGCATGATGCTGGAAAATTGTTGCTATGATTTTTTTGAACTGCTTACGCTAAATATGGCAAGACAGGGATTGTTTGGTGAATTGGTGCATGCGGAAGGAGCTTATATCCATGATTTGTCAAAAGATTATTTGTTTAACAAAAAAGCATATGCTGATATGTGGAGGCTGAAAGAGAATATCGGAAAAAATGGAAATCTTTATCCAACACACGGTCTTGGCCCTATTGCACAATGCATGAATATAAATCGCGGCGACAAATTTGATCACCTGGTAAGTATGAGCACCAATGATTTTTCATTGAACAACCTTGCAAAAGAAATGGCAGCAAAAGATGATTTCTTTAAAGAATATGTTGACAAGCCGTATCGCGGCAATATGAATACAACTATTATTCGCACAAATAAAGGCAAGAGCATCATGCTTCAACATGATGTTTCATCTCTCCGTCCTTATTCAAGAATTCATTTGGTAAGCGGTACAAAAGGCGCAGCGGAAAAATGGCCTGGTCCAGAACGAATTGCTTTTGGTCATAGCTGGATCAAAAAAGAAGAATTGGATGAACTCTATAAAAAATATTCTCCGCCAATTATCAACCATATTGGTGAAATAGCAAAAGAAGTTGGCGGGCATGGTGGTATGGATTTCATTATGGATTGGAGATTGATCGATTGTTTAAGAAACGGATTACCGCTTGACCAGGATGTATATGATGCGGCAGCCTGGAGTAGTATCTTTCATTTAAGTCAACAATCCGTAAAAGCAAGATCAAAATCAGTAGATGTCCCCGATTTTACAAGAGGTGCATGGAAAACAAACAAGCCTCACGATATGACATTGGAGGGTGGAGGTACCACAACTGTCAGAAAAATTAAACCTGATCAAAAAAGTAATTAATAAAAAAATGCCGCTGTTATAGCGGCATTTTTTTATATAAGTTTTTAATCAATGCGGATTTGCCATATAAGGGAATGAAGCAAGGAATGACTTATCATTTCCATTTACATGGTCGCTGGTAAGACCGGGATTAGATGCACCGGTTGCTCCGCCAAAGATCAATGTCAGTTCAACATCGATCACATCATCGGCCAATGCACGACCAGTGAGCACTTGTGTTCCATTGTAAAAAGAAGTAACTCCGGTTGTACTTGCATTTAAGACATCAGTTACAAGCACACTTGCAAAAGTATTTTTATCAAGACCGAGAATATTTGTTGTATATCCAAATGCTGTAAGCTTGTTTATAAAATCTGTCTTAAATGCAGCATCCATAGCCGATGGTGTTGTTGTGTTGAATTCATTTTTTCTTGATGATCCAACGAACACAGTATTGATCGCAGGTCTCGCCATCTGGTCACCCTGTACATATACTTCTTGTTGAGGTGGAACACCTCCTGCTTTTGAAGCATCCTCATTCTTGTTATTTAAATTTTTCTGGCAAGCTGAAAAGACTACTACAGATGCCACAAATACATATTGAAATATCTTTTTCATTTTTTTAAATTTTTAAATTTAGCAATCAGTTTACAGATGTTGAACCAGTAGCAGATTTAGATTCAGCCCAAACATTAATTGTGCCATTGCTTCCAAGTAAGGACTTTGGTACTTCAACTACAATTGCCATTACATTCGTACCGGCAAAGGTGTCATTTCCAGGGTTATTGAATGAAGATGCTGTTCCTGCAATTACCTCTCTGAAACGTACAAGGTCAAAGAAAAAAGGATCATCACGTGGACCAGCAAAGACTTTTATACCATTATCGCCGGTAGCAGTTAAAGCATCCTGGCCATACTTAGTGATATCAGTCTGCACAGAAAGCTTATTAATGTTTAAATAACTAATAGTGCCTGTCACTCTGGGCATAGCAGGACCATATACTTTCATTTTGCCATTTTTTGCAATGCATTGAATCACGAGATCTTCAACATTGTCGCCTGTGTTATCAATGTTGAACTCTATCATTGTATTCTCATCAAATACGGCATCTGCAGTAGCACCAGGTGAAAGTAATCCCTGCGTGTTGGCAACAAAAACCATATTGTCAGGATTTTGACCACGGAAAACGTAAACATCTGTAATGTCAGTCGGCTTATTCGTAACAGCTGGTGCATCGATATGATCTGCGGCGTATAGTATACCAGCAGCGGCAACAACCAGGCACACAATTACTGTTATGAAAATTTTTGTTTTTTTCATTTTAAATTTTTTTTAATGATGTGATTTGATAATTAGTTCACCAGTTGGATAAGTTTCCCATTAACGGATTTGATGTATAAATGCCGGGCAATACAGTGATAGATACGAGGGATGGCATATCGCGGATTTAAACTAGTGAAAAAAGACAGCTTAACCCGATGAAGTAAAGTATTAATGAAACCTGAATTTATTCAATGCCTCCACTTTATTTTGCACATGTAATTTTTGGTAGATATTCTTAAGATGTTTTTTTACTGTTTCCGGACTGATAGTAAGCCGTATTGCAATTTCCTTATAAAGTAAACCTTGCGCCACTTGTTCAAGCACTTCCTTTTCCCGTTGACTCAATAAAGAATTCACATCATTGATCACCGGCTTTTGAAAAGCGCCGATCACTTTCCTGGCAATAAAAGGACTCATGGGCGAACCGCCATTAAACAGATCATGAATGGCTTTTACGATCTCTTCCTTAGTAATTGGGTCTTTTAATATATAGCCTGCGGCGCCACTTTTTAAGGATTCAAAAATGGTATCATTATCATCATGAATTGTACATACCATAAATAGGGTTTGCGGTATTTTATCTTTCAGACGAACGATCAGTTCGGTACCTCGCATTCCCGGCAAACTGATATCTACGATCGCAATATCGGGCGGTGATTGCAACAATCCATCTAATGCTTTTTCGGCACTGGTATATGAACCTGCTAACGTTGTATTCTTTTCCTCGTTCACAATTGTTTCCAGCGCTGTGCGAAAATGATCGTTGTCTTCTACGATGGCTATTTTGATCATAAAAAATTATTTATAGGTATAAGGTATTTCAAACTTTATTGTAAAGCCTTCATGGTTTTGAGTAAAAATTTTTCCATTCAAATTATGAATTCGCTGCTTCATATTTTTAAGTCCATTGCCTATATTACTATTTTCATCAAGATGCATTCCTTTGCCATTGTCTGAAACTGAAATGATCAACTTTTTATCGCAGGCAATATTAATAGCTACTTTACTGGCGCCTGAATGTTTAATAATATTATGAACAGCTTCTTTCACCGTAAGAAAAATATTTCTTCTTGATTCACCGTCAATTTCCAGCTCCGGTATTTTTTCCGGGATAGTAATAGTAAGCTGGCAAGGATAATGTTCCAGCCATAACCTTACCTGTCTTTGAATATATGAAATAAGGCTTGACAATTGATCATTCTCGGTATTTAAACTCCAGATAACTTCCTTCATCTTAGAAGAAATGTCACCAACCGACTCATATATTTTTTCAACTTCACTACTTGCAGCAGTGTCTTTTACTTTGCCCTTGGTCATTTCTGTCAAGAGCCTTATGCCTGAAAGTCCCGCCCCGATATCATCATGCATTTCAGCGGATATCCTTTGTCTTTCGAATTGCACAGCTAATTGCTTTTCCAATACAGCTCTTTGCCTTCTCAACCTTGAAATATAAATGAGGCGAACAATAGATATTATAATTAATAAAGCAACCACTGCTATTAACATTCGAAACCATAATGTTTGATACCAAAACGGAAGTATTTCAAGATCGATCCCTACCTCTCCTTCAACAAATTCTCCTTTTTCGTTTATATAACGAATGTCGATCTCGTATTCGCCGTAGCTCAAAGCATTTAGTTCTATTTTATTCTTATCTCCCGCAGGTAAATATTCGTTCTGAAACCCTTTTATTTTATAGCTGAACCTTGGTGTATTGCTTGTAAAGGATATCGCACTCAGCCATATAGTAGCTGCCGAAGTTCCAGCCGGTAATTTTATTTTGCTCCATTCAAGATCATTCAAACTGTTTCTCTTGTTACCTTTTATGTACTCCAGTTTTTTTATATAAACAGGGAACGTAACTGAACTGCTGTAATAATTATCGAGATCAACAGAGGTAATGCCATTTATGCCGGCAAAAAATAATTTTTTATCAAATAATAAAGCGCCTTTCTCATCAAACGAATTATCGTGTAAGCCATCTTCTACAAAATAGTTCAGGCACTTTTTAGTTTTATAATTCACTCTTGAGATCCCATTGTTTGTACTAACCCAAAAAATACTGTCTCGTTCAGGAAGTATGCCATACACAGCATTATTACATAAACCATCGTCTTCGGTAATGTATTTCCATTCGCCTGTTTTTTTATTATATCCATTAATACCCCCTCCATAAGTGCCAAACCATAAAATAGTACCATCGTCATACATATCAAAAAAGATCCCAGCATTAAAGCCTTTGCCGCTGCGATCATACTTGAGTACCTTAACAACCGAGTCCTGTGTTACATCATACTTTGCAACTGAATTATCAAACAATAACCATAAGAAACCCTCTTTATCAAACTTGATATTATGAATATGATTTTCCGGTAATCCCCTGGAAGAAACAGTTCCGGATTTAACTTGTGTGATCGTATGTTGTTCCGCATCCCAGATCAATAATCCTTCCTGTTCTTCGCTTGCCCAATATATTTTATTGCCTGACTTTGCTGTGTTATTAAAATAATTGCTGGCATAAGGTTTCCATTCAGGATACATTTTAAGCAAAACATCTTTTGAAAGAATACCTTTCGACGGTTGGTAACTATACATTCCATCCCGGCAGCAGATCAGCCAAAGATCTTCATGCATTTCAAAAACATAATCTATGATGCCTAATGCTGCAGTTCCTTTAACTTTTTTTATATCCCTGGTAACAACATCACATAAATACAATCCATCAGTACCACAGGCAAACAGCTGAGTTTTATTTACCGGAACAAGTGAATAAATATGATCTAGTCTAGTGACTCCGTCCTTACTTCCCTTTATAGCATAAAAAGGTGAAGGAATAAGATTCATCCTGATAAGATTTTTTGAAGAACTTATCCAGAGACCGTTGTCTTTATCATGAAAAAGATCGGCAATAAAATTATCAGCGTTGAAGTATTCATTTTTGATGGTCGTGAACTGATTGTTGGAAAGATCGAATTTGCCTATACCATTATTGGTTCCAAGCCACAATTCTCTTTCATTGCCTGCTGTAATGCAATTAATAATATTGTCGCTGATAGCCGGAATTATTATTTTTCTTCCCTGTTGCCAGGTGCCGTTAATAAATTTCCCGCTGTATAATTCCGAACCAACATTAAAATAGCAGCTGTCATTTATTACACAGAGATCACTAACGGTTATATTATTTATATTTTCCAGTACTCTTATACTATCCTGGATCTTTAATGACATGGTATTGTAAAATAAAATGCCATAATCTTTTGCACCGACTGCTATTGTATTCTTATTCACTGATCGTATAAAACTGGTATGATTATCCGGTTTCATAGTTACAGCTTGCTGAAAATTTTTAAACTTCTTTTCTTTAATATTAAATACTCTCAGATATTCCTGCCCTCCTATCCATAAATTATTTTCTGCATCACAAAAAATTTTCTCTACCCACAGATCCGGGAGTCCTTCTTCATTTTCCTTTTTTTGCGATAAAAGATGCGTGACTTGAAGGGTCCGTATATTAATAACATCAATACCCCCCGTGAATGAAGCGATATAAAGGTTTTCATCATTGTCCAATGCGATATCAAAAATGAAATTTTCTCTTATGCTTATTCGTTCATCACTGCTTTTTTTATAGCGTTCAAAATTGCTTCCATCATACCGGTAAACACCGTCTTGTGTAGCCAACCATATAAATCCATACTTATCCTGCACTGCCTTTTTAATATTATAAGTAGTGAGCCCTTCGTTAAAGGAATAAGTCTTGACATTAAACTGCTGCGCAACACAGGAATTTGAAGTCAAAAAAAACAAAAAAACAGTCAGAATGAATGATGGCTTCATGAAAAACTCACAATTATGAATTAAATTAAGAATAATTTTAGACTAACAAACCAACCTCTTCCATGAAAAAGAAAATAACCCCCAAAAAGTGGACACTCATTTTTTTGCTTAGTGCTAAGAATAATCTTTTTAACGAGCAATTGAAGGTAATACAAGAAATATATTCGGTGGGAAGCAATAAAGATGTTGATTTTGTGATCTTGTTTGATGCAATTGAAGGAGATAAGTTCTCAAAAAAGTTTTCTGCTCCGGCAATTTACCATGTTAATAAGGATGATGATTTTCTATCTGATATTAGCTTTCATCAACTGCCGACTACTGCAAAAGGACTCACTACAAAAAAGAACTTTGAAAAACTCTTAAAGATGGCCATCCAAAATTTTCCTGCAGAGAATTTTGGTTTCTTTTATAAAGGTCATGGCGGGCCCGCAACTACTGATATTTCGAAAGGGGCTTTTGATACAAGGCTGGTATATGTAGACGTAAGGATGAAAGACGCCGGAATTGAAAGAAAATATTCAAAAGCTCAGCACGGATGGAATTTTGAAGGATATTGCGAATACCCGGCAATTTCAAAAAACAAAGTAAAACAAAAACCGATCTTACTTATTTATAGCAGGGGAAATACGGAATCGCTTACATATTCCGGTATGGCTGATGTGATCAGAACATGCTTCAAAAAAAATCCAGGTTTTATTTGCCTGGATTGTTGCTGGGCTCAGCAAATTGAAAATGCAAATAAGTTTGTTGGGCTTACCGATTATTTTATTGCTTCCCCAGATGAGATGCCTGCATTGGGATTAGGGTATACCCAACTTTGTAAACAGTTTTTAGCGAGGCCGACAATAAAAGCAAGAGAAGTTGCCAATTTACTTGTATCCATATTTTATTGTACCAATTATGCCGATTATGATAGTGACGTGCCTGAATTCAGGAAGATGGGTGTATCACTTACCAGTCTTTCCCTTTCAAACTTTAAATCATTTACAGATTCTTTTACTATCCTCTGCAAATATTTAATTGATAAATTAAAATTTAAAGACGATCAAACTTATGTATTGCTGCATAATGCGAGAGCTCAATGTCTCGACTATACATATAAAGACACGGATAAGTTAAAAGCGGGTAAAATAGATTACCCTATGTTCAATATCGACCTCATCTGGTTACTGGAAAATTTACTATACTATAATATTGACCTGCCTTTAGATAATAAAATTTTCGAAGTCATTCATCAGCTTCAAAACAATGTTATCGCCGGATTCATGGGTAATAATTATAAAAAGCCCTCCCCCGGATCAAGGGCCATTGGTGGTAACGGTATTGCTATTTGTTTCCCCGCCAACAAGGCACATGCAGAAGAATCTATTTTAAAAGATAATAAAATAGCTTTTTTCAAAACAACAGGATGGAAAGAACTGCTTACCCTATATTATAATTATAAGTTTGATGAGAAAAAAAGTAAGTCTAAAGCTGGACCTACATTTAAAGGATTGACTCTCGAAAAGTCATTAGCCGAAGATCCGGAAAGATTGATCTTCCATAGAAAAAGTAAATCAGGCAAACCTTCAAAAGCTATAGCAAAATAGAGTTTAAATCTTTATTCTTTTTTATTAATCAACGGAAACTTTATCAAATGCAAAATGAAAGGAGCAGGAACAGCAGGCATCAAATTTTTCCTGGTCATTTCCCTTTCCTTTACATGCCCCAATTAAAAAGGAAACTTCCTTCGTTTCACCAGCCTTCAATTTTACTTTTGAATCGTCGGAAGAAGTTGGCCCCGATGGAGAAACCATTCTTATTATAAAAGAAACTGTCTTGTCAGAAGTGTTGGTTATAGAAGTAGTATAATGGCAAGCCATTACCACTTTTTTTGTTGGCGCTGTTTTTAATTCAAGTGTAAAAGAGGGGTTCTTTTTTGTTTCTACATTAATGGTTTGCACTTCGCCATACGTTCCCCAGGCGCCTGCTTTTGGCAATGAAGGATCTTGTGCATTTGCCTGAGTAATCGCAGATATAAAAAGAGCAACGATACAAATTAATTGTTTCATGTTTTTTGATTTGAATGATTTGTAAAATATATGAATTCCAAGTTTGCAGTTTCTGTAAAAAAATTAAAAAATAGCAAGCTATTGTATGATACTTTATGAGTCCTTTACTTGATTACTTCTTTCCCTTTTTTATCTATGGTAACAATTCTTAAATCTTTTGTAAGTACAGGTACAAGGCCATTTTCAAAACGTCCAAAAACCATATCCAATGTTGCAGGAATAATCATTTCTCCTTTATGATTTATAAAACCATAAAATCCATTTTCCTTTACTGCTGCAAGGCCTTCAGAAAACATATGGGCATCTTTAAAAAGTTTACCGATTATTTCATTACCATTTTTGTCAATAAAACTCCACTTACCCTCTTTTTCTTCCCTAACGGCAGCCAAGCCTTCTGAAAACCACCAAACTTTATCGTACCTGAAATCAATAATCTCTGTTCCTGCGTCAGTAATAAATCCCCACTTTCCATTTAATTTAACCGCCGCCATTCCTTCATGAAATGCATCAGCGTCTTCGTATTTAAGCGGAACAACACTATTACCCGAATGCTCAATAAATCCTGATTTTTGTATACCATTGCGGGTAAGACCTACTCTTGCCAATCCCTCGGAAAATGGTTTAGCCAGGGAATAAGCAAATGGAATAACAGTTTCCCCTGTTTTATCTATATATCCATAAAATTCACCAGATTTTACGCAGGCAAATTCTTCAGAAAATGAAGTTGCGGATGTATACTGATTTGTAATTACGAGTAAACCTGAATTATTTACATAACCCCACAAGCCATTTTTATACACAGCTCCCATCCCATTTGAAAACGATAAACAAGAATCATAAATGAAGGGCATTAGCTGGTTACCTTTTGTATCAATAAAGGTTTGCTTTTTATTAAGGATAACAACTGCCCTGTCCTCATAAAAATAATTGGCCTGTGAGTAAGCAAAAGGAATGATTATTTTACCGGCAGGATCAGCATACCCCCATTTTCCATAATCAGCAACAGGATTCAGCTCGTTATCCAACGAAAAATCAGAACGGTTGTAAGGTGTTCCTGTTTTTATTTTAGAAGAGGTTGATTTGCTGTTACTATTATTTGTTGAATATCCAGACGACGTTTTAGTATTATAACTTCCCGACGAAGACCGCACCGGTGGTGTATAAACAGGTTGCTTTACTGTATATGTTTTTGTAATAATTGGTGCTACATAAGCACCGCCATTACCAATATTCTGTCCTTGGCTTTTAGTTGTATATGTTTGACCAAACAGGCAAAATGGCGCCAGGCTTAATGAAATTAAAAATAAATTTCGCACGGTAATTATTTTAGTGTTTAAAACAATTATTTATTTTTTTGCAACAGGTGGCGTTGCAAATAATTTCTCTACCTTCTTTTTATCTTTTCTTAAAGTCACCAGTTTTGCAAGTTCAATTCCGTTGCCATCTTTTACTACAATGTTTGCACCTGCATTGTATAGCAGCTCGATCATATCATAGTCGCCAAATGATACAACATAAATGATAGGTAAACCATTTCTATCTGCAAGGTTCACGTCTGCTTTATAATCAATTAATAACTTTACCAGTTTTTCTTTTTTTTGTGTAACTGCACTCATGAGCGCCGTGGTACCCTCATTGTTTTTTATATCGAGCAAAGCACCCTTGCTTAAAAGAAATTCCGCCGCTTTGGCCTGGCCAATTCCTATTGCAAAAAGCAACGGGGTGTATCCACCGTTTGGCGATTTAGCATTAATGTCAGTTCCTTTTGCTAACTCAGCTTCTATTTCGCTGATCTTCCCATTGATTGCCGCCTTCCATATATTTTGAGCAATGATTGATAATGATGCTGTAAAACATAGCAAGAAAATAAAAGATAGCTTTTTAAACATAAAAATTGATTTATTGGTACCTGATACTTTTACAGTGTTCGTTTTGCATTAATGGTAAGTGTTGGATCACCACTAGTCATCACATCCCCATTAAGTATTGCGATCCTTTTCTGGTTGCCATCTATTAATTCATTATTTGCATTGATAGTTCCGTTAAAAGGATTGTTAGTTGTAGTTGCAGTCTTTCTGGAATTGCCCCCAAACAGTTTTAAGCTCCTCGATAAAACCATATTGAAAGTGCCTGATTCAGGTTGCGTTGTAGAATAAGTGCCCTCAAAAGCTTCAACCAATGAGCTTGATGTTTCTTTAATAATAGTAAACGAAGAACTTGGATGACCTGGAATACTCGACGCTGTAACTGTTGGCGTGCCGCCAATTGCACCAACCGAAAACGTAATACTCACTGGTTGTCCGTTTAAAGTACCCGTAAAAGGTGCCACATAAGTTTGCCCTGCTACAATACTTACACTTGCTGTAAGATTTACAGTAACTCCATCTAACACCATTACAGCAATTAATGCAGTGCCACTGTTTTGCAAATCAAACATAATGGTACCGGTGCTGCCTATTATAACACCTTTATAAACGCCTTTGTTGCTGGCATCATTTGCGACCTTGGCATCGGGTGTAGTTTTGCAGGTTGTACAAGTGTAGGCAGGATCTGATGTTTTGTCTTTTTTACACGAAATAAATAAAACGAATAAGGTCAATAACGAAAGGATGATTTTTTTAATTTTCATAAAAGTATTTTAAGTTGTAAGGATATGTTATCTCACATTACAAAAAAGTAGTAATAAAGTAGTAAGGAGGATCTGTGTGAAGTTGCTGTTAGATCGTATACTCGCAGGATATTTCATTGTAGAGATAACGATACCTAAGTTGGAAGATATTGCTAAAACCAACTGTTACGAAGGGATTCAATGATTTTATTTTGGTTGAAAAATTTACTCTTTCAAAAAACTACTCAAAATTTAAACCCCAAATTACCTCAAACCAGCTTTGCGAAAAGCTTCGCTGCGATTGCGGGCATGTAGTTTTTCATAAATGTTGCGGAGGTGAGTTCGAACTGTTTCAATGGAGATAAATAATTTTGCGGCTATTTCTTTATAGCTGTATCCTTTCGATAATGACTCCAAAACTTCTTTTTCTCTTTGTGAAAGACTTGCCTGTGGATCAATATAACTGATGTCCTGTTGAAAAGCCATTACCACTTTTCTGGCTATTTGTCCGCTCATTGGAGAGCCCCCTTTTTGCAGGTCTTGTAATGCTTCTATTAACTTGTTGGCTGGGGTATTCTTTAAAATATAACCTGATGCACCGGCTTTCAAAGCTTTAAAAACTTTGTCAGCGTCATCATACATACTTAACACCATAAACTGAATTTCGGGACGCAATGGTTTTAAAAAGGCAATAAAATCAATGCCGCTTTTGCCGGGCAACTGAATATCTGTAAGTAATAATTCAACATTATTGCCCAAATCATTTTCAAAAAAATGAATGGCATCTTCGGCATTGGAAAAGGTTGCCGTCAAATCAAACTCGCCTGAGCCTGCAATTAATGCTGTGAGGTAATTACGAATTTTTTCATCATCTTCTATTATAACAATAGGTGTCATTACTGGTAAATGTAGGCGATTAGTTTTTCTTTAGCCGTGTGAAATAAGTAGTATGGTTGTTTTTATATTTTTCTAAGAAGGGAACCAAAAATGAATAAAAGTTCCTGTGTCGCTTGTTTGAATAACAAAGTCGCCTTCAATTGCCTCCATTCTTCTCCTCATATTTTTTAAACCGTTTGATGCGGCTTTTATTTTTGATTTATCAAATCCTTTTCCATTTTCTGTAATGTAAAAATGACTCTGTTCATTTTTATACTCCATGCTTAAATTAATCTTACTTGCCTGGGAATGTTTCAATGCATTATTCAATGCTTCCTTCACTACCAGGAATAAATTTCTTCTCTGCTCATTACTCAATTTAATAACGGGTACTTGATCGGGAAATTCGATCGAGTAATTAATATCAAAAGGTTCAAAATAAACAAGGGTTTGCTCTCTTAGGTAAGCTAGCAGGTTTTCCAGTGTTTCGTTTTGCGGGTTCAATGCCCAGATAATTTCGCTAATGGTTTGCATCAGCTTATGCGCTGATGTTGTTATAGTGTGAACGTCTTTCTTTATTTCATTCACATCCTTTTCCTTTTTTTGTATCTCCTCTCCCAACAATGCAATGTGCATGATGCTGCTTCCAATTTCATCGTGCATATCGGCGCTTATCCTGTTTCTTTCATTATCAACTGCAAATTGCTTTTCCAGGAGTTGTAGTTTTCTTTTTATTTTAACCTGCGATATTTTATAGGTGATGAAAATAGCAACAAGAAACAAAAGAATAATTACGACAATACGAAACCATAATTGCTTCCAGTACGGCGCTTTGATAAAGAGAAATATTTTTTCTTCATCGCTCCATATTCCTGCTGAGTTGGATACTTTAACCCTGAAGGTATATTTCCCCGGCAATAAGTTTGCAAACCGCACAAATTTTACGGAAGTGGTTACCCAGTTGTCATCCCAACCCTCCAGCATATATTGAATGTTATTTGCTTCGGGCCTTGTAAAATCTAATGCGGCAAATTGAAAATTAAAATCGTTATTATCATAATCAACAATAATGCTCCGGTGTTTTAAATAATCCCTGTTTTTTTCAAAAACATAATCACCTATTTCAATTTTTGTAATAGCCACCGTCGGTTTAATAAACTCATTATTATCGGCACCAGACTTAAACCAGTTAAAACCCTTAATGCCTCCAAAATAAAAGTTACCGCTTGTACTTTTGTAAAATGCCTGCGTATTAAATTCATTGCTTTGTAATCCATCCTGGTAAGTGTAATTTTCAAATAGTTTGGTTTGTTTGTTATAATAACTCAAACCGCCATTAGTACTTATCCAAAAGCCTTTCTTACCATCCTGCAATAAGCCATAAACATAACTGTTGGCCATTCCGTTTTTTTCATTCCATACAATGTGCTTTTTTGTGCGGGTATTAAAATGAATTAACCCAATCCCGGTTGCAACCCAAAGCCATTCGGCATTGTCCTCATCAACTTGTACGCTTCTTAGGTCGAGGCGAGGCTGAAATATGTTGGCAACATTGTAGTCATAAGATGGTGGTGTAAAATGGTGTAAGCCCACATTTGTTATGGTACTGTAAATGGATCCATTCGGCAATTCCAGTACGTCTGTGGTACTTCCGTAAGTAGAAGGGTCAGTACTAAAATGAAAAGCTTCAAAGCTGCCATTTTTTTGTTTTACAATCCTTACCGGCCCAAATAAAGTGGCGGCAAGCAAATCATCATTTTGTAACTGAATCATTTTATAAACAAAAATGCTTCTTTCTGGAAAAAGCATGGGCAGGCCATTCAATTTTATGGTTTTAAATGTTCCTTTACTTTCATTAAATATGGAAAACCCTCCACTACTACCCACCCACATATTACCGTCCCTGTCTTTTAATATGGCAGAAACAATGTTACCTGGAATACTTGTTGGGTCATTTTTTTTGTGTTGATAATTGACTAATATACCGGTTCCGTGGTCAAGAATATTTAAACCATTTGTATGGGTGCCAAACCAGGTTCTTCCCTTTTCGTCTTCGTAAAAACATTTTGTAAAATAATCGTTGAGCACCGGGTAGTCGCCTTCTGATAAAGGAAATAAATTGAATTTAGGCTGCTTTAAATCCAGCCTTGCTAATCCACCACCATCCATGCCAATCCACAGGTTTTGGTTACGGTCAATGTAAAGACAAGTTGTAAGATTGAATGGCAGTGATTTTAATTTTGAATTATCATGAACATATTCCTGAAAACGATTATGCACTTCGTCGTAATAAAATAACCCATTTCCCTCGGCTGTCATCCACAACCTCCCAAAATTATCTTTTACACCGTCGAGAGAATAAAACGAAACCTTTTTATTGTTGATGATTTTTGGAATTACAATGCTTTTATTAATCTCCAGATTTTTGTAAACAAGTTTGCCATCAAAAGCCTGGATCATTTTATGGTTGGCAAAAAAAACAGCATGTGGTGGATTGTCTGCCAACTGAATTGAATAGGAATGAGAAGTGGTGTTGAAAACAAACCAGGGTTCGTTATGAGAAACGATTCTTAGCCAGATATTTCCTTCCTCATCAACTGTACTGAAAGCGATTTTGAACTTTGATGTAATTGTAGGAACAGGTAATGGATATCTCTTCAGATTTCCGGTAGAAATATCAAATTCAAACATACCGTAAATCACATTAAATATCCAAAGTGATCCTGTATTCAAAGTCACAGCCAGAAAATCAGCATTATTAAATTCTTCTTTTTTAAAGGGTCGCACTTTCACAACCTTTTCCTTATACACATCCCACTTATAAATACCACTTTCATTGCTGTACCAGATATTTCCTTCTTTATCTTCCAGCACCCGTCCTCTTACAAAATTGTTGACTACATCATCTGTACTTACTGCATCATATTTGAAAGAACGTAATTCGCTTCCATCGTAACGGCACAAACCATCGGGTGTGCCAAACCACATAAAACCTTTTTTATCCTGCATAATGCTGTTAACAGAACTATGCGAAAGGCCATCATTTACACCAAGGCTTTCAAATCGCGGGATGATAGACTGGGCCTGCAAAAAACAAATGCGAAAACAAAAAAGTAAAGAACAAAATATCCTAAAAAACATAATGGGTTGCAGGTTTTAAAACTAAATATACATCCCAAACCCATCTTATTGGGTTTTAATAATTAGTTAGCCACTCAAAAGGCATTTTAAATTTTAAGATTATTGCTACTTTTTTCAGTAACTGAAAAAATAATTTGAATTAATCCTGGACTTTCTTCACCCCTATCACCGGCAAAGTTTTTTCGTGGATCAATTGATTAAGTTTTACCACATCTTCACTCATTATCTTTTTCAGCTTGTTCAGTTGTTCGTCAATTAGCACTACAAGCTCTGCGTAAGCATCCTTTGCCTGTTTGGAAAGACCGGATTGACCGGCTGCAGATGCATTATAAATGCTTGAAAGCTTATCATCAAGCTTAATTGGATAATTCAAAACATCCTGACCGCTCTTTGCTTTTGTTTGATGCAATGCTTCTTCGACTGCTGTCATCTGTTTATTAACTGTATCGATCTGTTGCTTCACTTCTTTGGGCATGTCTTTACCAACTCTTCCGCTGAAGTCATTCATTTGTTGTCTTACTTCACGAATATTTTTGATCGCTTTCATGATCTCGGTAGATTTATCCCGGATAGTGATCAAATGATTGAATTGCTCTTCATACTCTGGCAATGAAGTTTTATAATTCGGATCTCCCACAATAGTAAATGGAACTTCTGTCGAATCGCTGCCTGATTTAAATTTCGCAAAATAATTTCCCGGAGCCGCTTTTGGTCCACCAACAAACCCATTCCATAATATCAATCCTTCTACTCTTTCTGCTTCAGCATAATTCATATCCCATTCAAACTGGTTCATTCCTTTAGCAACTTCTAATTTTTCTGCAGGTGTTTTAGCTGTTGTAGTAAAAGTTTTGATCGTCTTTTTATTTTTGTCTAAAACTTCAATAGAAAGTTTGGTTGAGTCGGTAGCTTTTCCCATATAATAATTAAATACAACTCCATTTGGTGGATTCATCCCAACATTACGCATATCCGCAGTTGCTCCACGACCTCCTCCACCACGTCTGCCACCACCCGGCATACGATAAGCAGGATTTACACTAAAGACATGCAAATTTTTATTTAGTATATCAGCATTCTTTTCCTGCAATACCGTTAGATCATCTAAAATATAAATGCTTCTTCCTTGTGTGCCTACTATCAGGTCATTATTTTTTATTGTAAGATCTGTGATGGGAACTTCAGGAAGATTCAATTGAAATGGTTTCCAGTTTGCACCATCGTCATAAGAAATATACATTCCATATTCAGTACCTGCATATAGCAAGCCTTGTTTTTTTCTATCGGCTCGCAGACATCTTGCAAAGTGCAGGGGGTTAATTCCATTTACAATTTGCTTCCATGTTTTGCCATAATCCTCTGTTTTATATATATACGATTTGAAATCATCCAGTTTATATCTTGTTCCTACAATGTAAGCTGCTCCTTTTTTAAAAGGATCTGCTTCTATACAATTCCACATGATCCATTGCGGGATATTTTTAGGAGTGACATTCTCCCAGTTCTTACCTCCATCTTTACTTACGTTTATCAAACCATCATCACTTCCTGTCCAGAGCAGATCTTTTTCTACCCAGCTTTCTGTTGCAGTAAAAATTGTACAATAATATTCAACACTTGTATTGTCTTGTGTTATCGGACCACCGCTTGACGCTTGTTTCTTTTTATCATTGGTTGTAAGATCAGGTGAGATCATCTGCCATGTTTTACCTTCATCTTCTGTTGCGAACAGGTGATTGGCGGCAGCATAAAGTTTTTTTGGATTATGCGGCGAAAAGAAAATAGGGAAGTTCCATTGAAAACGATACTTCGCAGCTTCGGCTCCTGCACCCATATTATCAATGGGCCATACATTTATTGCACGACTTTCACCAGTGCGATGATCCAGCCTTTGTAATAAACCCATATAGTTACCACCATATGTAATGTCTGGATTCAATGGATCAGCAACAACATATCCACTTTCGCTTCCTGCTGTATTTTCCATATCAGTTGCAGTAATAGCAGCGCCATAAGTTCTGCTCTTAATTCTAAATGCACTGTTATCCTGCTGACCACCCATGATGCGATAGGGAAATGCATTATCAGTACTTACACGATAAACCTGCACGGTAGGCTGATTTTCATAAGTACTCCAGCTTGTACCCATATTAAATGAAACTTGTGCACCACCATCATCTGCAACGACCATACGGTTTGGATCTTCCGGATCTATCCAAAGATCATGATGATCGCCATGTGGTGTATTTATAGTTTGAAATGTACGGCCGCCATCATTGCTTCGCATAAAATTTACATTAGGACAATAAACACGGTTCTCATTTTTGGGGTCAACAAAAACTTTTGTATAGTACCAGGCACGTTGACGAATGTTATTGTCGCTTGATGTTAATGTCCATGTTTCTCCACCATCAGCACTCATATACAATCCGCCATCTTTATTTTCAATAATGGTATAAATTTTATCTGTATTTGATGGAGCCACTGCAACACCCACAATCCCCCATGCCCCTTTTGGCAATCCCTTCTTTGTTGAAATACTCGTCCATGTTTCTCCACCGTCTGTACTTTTCCATAAACCACTTCCATCACCTCCACTTTCTAATGAATAGGGAGTTCTTAGTAACCGCCACGTACCGGCATAAAAAACATTTGCATTGCCTGGTTCCATAACTAAATCGCTACAACCAGTTTGATCATTTATAAATAAAGTTCTTTTCCATATTTTGCCACCATCGGTTGTTTTATAAACACCACGTACCAGGTTAGGACCAAACAAATGCCCCATCACAGCCACCCAAACTATATCAGGATTTTTTGGGTGAATTACAATACGAATAATATGACGTCCATCTTTTAAACCAATATTTTTCCAGCTCTTCCCTCCATCTTCACTGCGCCACATTCCACCAAGACCTTCGCTTACATTACCACGCATTGTATTTTCACCTTCTCCAACATATATTATTGTTTCATCAGAAGGTGCAACTGCAACTGCGCCAATGGAGCTTCCAAAATATTTATCAGAAATATTCATCCAGTTGCCGCCGCCATCAGTAGTTTTCCAAACACCACCGCCGGTAGCGCCGAAGTAAAATGTGTTTTTATTTTTATAACTGCCCGTTGCAGCTGCGCTACGTCCTCCACGAAAAGGACCAATCAATCTATATTTCATTTTTGAAAATAATAGCGCATCCTCATTTGATGCAGGAGAAGCTGCTGTAGTTGACTTTGCCGCTGTTTGTGCTGTTAAAGAATAGATACAGCCAATACTGATCAGTAATAAAAAAATCTTTCTCATGTGTTTTGTGTTAGTGGTTTGAATATACGAATTGTTGGCATAGCAGCAGTTCCTGTTAAAAAAAAGCCCCTTTCAAAGGAGCTTTTTTAAACTGTTTACCTGCATCAAAAAACTTTCGGCTTTACTAATCCTTCTTTCACTAATTCATCAAACACTTGCTTAAAATATTTGTTATTGACTGCTTGTACATCCTGTTTTCTTTTGACCACTTCTTTTTGTAAAATTTCGGCTCGTTGTATCTGTAGGTTTGATGGTGGAGCTTCCTGGCTCGCCACAGCCGAATAAACATCAGTTATCTTTTCTCTTAGCCGCTGCTCGTCTGCAAAAGCTGATTTTTGTTTTGTAGCAAGGAGCTGGCTTCTTTGTTCTTCCAGTTTATCATTGAACTCGATCATCAACTTTTTGGTAGCAGAATCTTTTACCTTATCAAGGTTATCCTTTACTAGTTTTTGTTTTTCATTTATATCATCTACTGTTGCTGCAAGGTCTTCATGCATCTTATATAGTTGCGTTGCAATTTTATATTGTTGCTGGCGATCAGTTATTGACAATTCTTTATTCTTTTCATCATGGATCACTTTTATTGTTTGTGTATATTCTTTATCTCCCACTTTTAACTTCACAAGATAATCTCCCGGCAAAACCATTGGCGCTACAAAGCCACCAAAATCAATTTTTGTTCCGCCACTGGCAACTTTTGGTGGTTTCATGCGAAGATTCCAGCTTACTTTATTGATCCCTTTTCTTTTACTACCCGGTATCGATTGCACCAGGTTATTATCCTTATCATATATTTCCACTTTCACATCAGCATTGGTAACCCGGTCTTTTAAATAATATTGAATGGGAGGAATAGAAAAAGGATTTGGCGCTACCCAACCACCTGTACTAGGGAAACCACCATCACCAAATTTTCCCGCGGTTAATTCAATAGGCTTGTTAGGGATCAGGTAAACATCTTTATCAACAATATCCTTTGTCAATATCCGCATTGGTGTAATGTCATCTACAATAATAACACCACGACCATGTGTTCCAAGTATAAGATCATTCGTTGCAGGATGTATCTGTATATCTCTTACCAATGCATATTCAG
>Ga0193738_1000206_pt1 | contig 41259 bp, 38 predicted proteins | sample L2a1metaG_FD_144927 | JGI IMG/M metagenome (GOLD analysis project Ga0193738, IMG submission 144927) | Soil microbial communities from a riparian zone of the East river system, Colorado, United States - L2a1 | ecosystem: Environmental > Terrestrial > Soil > Riparian zone | place: USA: East River... | reverse complement strand
GCCATGGTTTTTATAGTATTTGGGTATGCGGGGAATACTAACAAAACCTCAATTGCTGCATAGGTCCATCAACAACATAATGCCTAACTAACCGTGACCACGACAAATCGAGTGCCTTTTGGTGAAATTACAAAATGAATTGTTGTTAATCGCCGACTTTCGTCTTAGAAATTCATGACTTTTCTCATTAGGCTCAAAGTGCATGGATAACTTCTTCGTTGAAGGACTTCGCAAAGATTCATCCAAGAAATGGGAAATCGTCACACTTGAATTCTGCCACGCCTTTGCCCGGTTGAACCAACGTCGCGGTTTTTTGTACGGATCACACGTTTGCAGTAAGATCAATTTATGAAAACGGCAGCAATCAGTGGATAATACAAATGAATTTTGAGAGGCTTGGTGACTTTGCCAGTCTTAAAGGCAAAGGTTTTGCAGCCGAGTGAAAACGGCGCGCCCGTGATATCACCACTGGACATAATGAAAACCGCCAACGTGAAAAGAAGTGGGCCCAGCTGGGAACGATCCAGCGACCCTCAGATTATGAGTCTGATGCTCTAACCAGCTGAGCTATGGGCCCTTTTCGGGAGTGCAATGTTAGGAAATTTGAAACTAATTTCCCCAACGCAATAATTAGTTTTTCATTTTTCCGTCGATAATTCCTGAGTTTGCTCCTTCCACCACAAGAAGGCTTCAGTTGAGATTTTAGAAATTTGAAAATGGAAACGGTTAGTCCATATTTGAATTCATAAACTGCCGAATTGTGAAGCACAACACCTCAATAAAGAACCTCATTTTTGACCTCGGAGGAGTTATTCTCGATCTCTCGATCGATCAAACTATGGAGCAATTTTCTGCGTTGTCGGGTTTGGACAAGCAAAAAGTGAATGACCTTTATGCATCGACACCTGGATTTGAGACATATGAACGTGGACTGATGAGCGACACCGATTTCAGAAATTTCGTCAGAGAGGTGTTCTCCGTTCAATCATCGGATGAAGAGATCGATTCGTGCTGGAATGCAATGCTTCTGGGACTTCCAATTAGAAAGTTAAGTCTTCTGCAGAACCTGAAAACGAAATATTCGGTATATCTGTTGAGCAACACAAACAGCATTCATTTGAACCATATCAATCAAATAATGTTGCCCGGGGTCACACATCCTGGGAACTCGCTGGACACGTACTTCCACCGGGCGTATTATTCACATGTAATGAAAAAGAGGAAGCCTAACGCAGATATTTTTGAACAAGTGTTGAATGAAAATTCCTTATTGGCTCACGAAACTTTATTTCTAGACGACAACCTTGCTAACATAGAAGGCGCAAAACAACTAGGCATTCAAACTGTTCATGTCGTCACCCCGGATCTAATACTTAGCTATTTCGATGAACAGTGATCAACGGCGGGTAGCCCTCCAGATCGTCCTTTTACTATTAACACTCATTTGCACAACGATAGCAGGTGCAGAATGGACGAATGGTAAGTCTATTTATATGAAGGACTACACGTGGAGTGATTTCTTTAGCGGCTTTCACTTCTCAATTCCGTTCCTAGCGATACTCACTGTCCATGAGCTCGGTCACTACTTCATGGCAAAATACCATAAGGTCAAAGTAACGTTACCATACTACATTCCAATGCCCCCGTTTCCATTTTCAATAGGAACGATGGGTGCAGTGATCCGCATGGGCAAGGTTTATTCTAAGAAACAAAACTTTGACATAGGACTCGCCGGTCCTTTGGCTGGCTTTATGGCGGCATTAGTTGTTTTGTTCTATGGTTTTACTCACCTGCCCGAGCCGGAATACATTTTTACTATTCACCCAGAGTACGAACAGTATGGTTTGGGTTATGCCGATCATGTGTATGACGATCTTCCGACAATGACTGATGTGATTCTCGGAAAGAACATACTCTTCATATTATTCGAAAAGTTCGTAGCAGATCCGGGTCGTATCCCAAATCCACACGAGCTTTTTCACTATCCTTATCTACTTGCCGGATTCTTATCGCTTGTATTCACCTGGCTCAACCTGTTGCCCATTGGTCAACTTGACGGGGGTCATGTAGTTTATGGCCTATTCGGATTCCGAATTCATAAGATTATAGCAACGATCATTTTTTTTGCACTGCTGCTGTATGCCGGAATTGGTGCTATAGATCTGTCACAAGATTCGAAGAATTTAGCAGGGTGGATCGGAGGTTCGTTCCTGTTTCTCTATTTATCCCTCGGTGGGCTGGGTTTGCCAAGGAAAGATACACTAATGTATGCACTGCTGATCCTTGCATTCATGCTTATTGTAAGCTGGATGTTTCCAACGGTACATGGATATTCCGGATGGCTAGTGTTTATATTTATATTGGGGGGATTTATTGGTATTCAGCATCCACCTTCTGAGATAGAGGAACCACTCGATGACAAGCGAATAGTATTGGGTTGGATCGCTCTGTTTATTTTTGTGATCTGCTTTAGTCCCGCCCCAATAGAAATACAGTAGCAGGGTGTTACTTCGAACGAGCTTTTTTCCATTTAGCAGGCTTTGAGGCTTTATGGTTTCCGGGCTTGACGGATTTTTCATTCAAAAGCAAGACTGCAAGCGCCGATGCAATTTTTTCTTCATCATCATTCGGGGAAGAGATCAAATGACTTGACGAGAAAAAGTTCTCAACGAAACGGGTATCAAAGTTACCAGACCTGAATGCTTCGTGCTGCATCACAAATCGGCAGAAACCCAAAGTTGTTTCTAAACCCGTAATATCATATTCATCGATAGCTCTTATCATTTTCTCAATGGCAGCACTTCTTGTATCCGCGTGACATATCAATTTCGCGATCATCGGATCATAATAAAATGGAATTTCCATTCCCTTCTCAAATCCGTCGTCAACACGAACGCCGGCTCCTTGAGGTCGCGTGTATGTTCTTAGTACACCGATGTCCGGAAGAAAGTTGTTTGAGGGATCTTCAGCATACACGCGTGCTTCGATGGCGTGTCCATTAATCTTGATATCATCCTGCTTAAATGGAATAAGTTCCCCTTGAGCAATTTGTATTTGAAGCTTTACCAGATCCAAACCAGTTATCTGTTCCGTTACCGGATGTTCAACCTGAAGGCGCGTATTCATTTCCAGGAAATAGAAGTCGAGCCTTTCGTCCAGAATAAATTCAACTGTACCGGCATTATAGTAGCCACACGACTTAGCCACCCTTATGGCTGCTTCTCCCATTAATTTTCTCTTGTCAGGTGTAAGCACGCTTGATGGAGCTTCTTCAATAACCTTTTGATGCCTTCTTTGAATTGAACACTCACGTTCAAATAAATGAACAACATTACCGTGCTGATCGCCAAGAATCTGGAATTCAATATGGCGGGGCTTACTGATATACTTTTCGATAAAAACCGAACCATCGCCAAAAGCCGACTTGGCCTCGCTGGTGGCACGATCCATCTGTTCATTGAATTCTTCTTCACCCTCCACTACGCGCATGCCTTTGCCACCACCACCTGCGCTTGCTTTAATCAAAATCGGATACCCAATTTTTTTCGCGACCGCTTTTGCGGCCTTCAGGTCAGTTATTGGTTCTGCAGTACCGGGAACCAGAGGCACGTTAAATTTGCTTACTGCAGCCTTAGCAGCCAGTTTACTGCCCATGATCTCGATGGCTTTCGGCGATGGACCGATAAAAATAATTCCACTGTCTATAGCCAACTGCGCAAAGTCTTCATTCTCAGAAAGAAAGCCGTACCCTGGGTGGATAGCATCAGCTCCGGTTAATTTTGCAGCATCAATGATCTTATCCATTCGCAGATAGGATTCTGACGAAGGGGCAGCACCGATGCCAATTGCTTCGTCGGCATATCGCACGTGTAACGCCTGCCGGTCTGCTTCGCTAAAAACTGCGACGGTCTTTATCCCCATTTCGCGAGCAGTTCTCATGACCCGAAGAGCAATTTCTCCCCGGTTTGCCACTAAAATTTTTTGAATTTTTCCCACCAAATAGGCTTAAAACACAATGCTAAGCATAATTTATACACACGCAAAGGGATCGAAAGGTCAAAAAGACCCGTTTTTTGCTTATTTTTGCCGCAATTTTAACTCAATTGTGACGCTATGGTAGACTTGTTTGAGAAACTTAGAATGGAGGCTGGTGCACTAGCCAAGTATTCACACCTTCCAGAGGACTATTTTTTCTTCCCGAAACTTGAGGGTGAGATTGCTCCCAGGATGAAATTCAATGGCCGCGAGGTCCTGAACTGGAGCTTGAATAACTATTTAGGACTTGCAAACCATCCTGAAGTGCGTAAAGCAGACGCGGATGCGGCAGCGCAATATGGCCTCGGCTTACCAATGGGTGCCCGCATGATGTCTGGTAACTCCACCAATCACCTTGACTTCGAACGCCAGTTGGCAGAGTTTGTAAAGAAGGAAGACGTGATGCTTTTGAATTTTGGGTACCAGGGCGTAGTTTCCATCATTGATGCTTTGGTTGATCGTAAGGACGTGATTGTGTATGATGCGGAATCACATGCGTGTATAATTGACGGGGTGAGGTTGCATATCGGAAAGCGCTTTGTTTACACGCATAACGATATGGATAGTCTCGTGAAGCAATTGCAAAGGGCAACTAAGCTCGCGGACGAAACCGGCGGCGGTATTCTGGTCATAACGGAAGGGGTATTCGGAATGTCGGGAAAGCAGGGTGATCTTAAAGGTGTCGTAGAATTAAAGAAGAAATACAATTTCAGGTTATTCGTTGATGATGCACACGGATTTGGAACGATGGGAGAAACGGGCGCCGGCACAGGAGAAGAACAAGGTGTACAAGATGATGTAGATCTGTATTTCTCGACATTTGCTAAATCTATGGCAAGCATTGGCGCGTTCGTGGCCGGTGATCAAAAGATCCTTAAGTATTTAAGATATAGTGTTCGTTCACAGATCTACGCTAAGAGCTTACCTATGCCTCTTGTCGTAGGGGGAATGAAGAGGCTCGAACTTCTGCGTACAAAGCCTGAGTTAAAGGCAAATTTGTGGAAGATCGTAAGAGCTATGCAGGACGGTCTGAAGGCACGTGGATTCAATGTTGGAGGAACCAATTCACCTGTTACACCAGTACTCTTCAAGGGTGGCGTAGGAGAGGCCGCGAACATGGCTATGGACCTGCGCGAGAACTTCAACATTTTCTGCTCAGTGGTAATATATCCAGTTGTTCCTAAGGACGTTATCATGTTCCGGATCATTCCGACTGCCGCACACACTGTCAAGATGTGGAGCTCACTCTTAGTGCATTTTCTAAGCTAAAAGAGAAGCTTGATAATGGGTTTTATAAGGAAGAAGCGTTAGTGTCAGTGACCAAGGGAATGTAAAAAAAAGGCTTTTTGAGTGGTTTTTTTAGGTTTTTATTTAACTTGGCAGTAAGAAACTAATTTCTAATCCTAAAATTCTAATAAAATGCAAAAGTTTGAAGAGCTCAAGAATCTCATTGCTTCGTTAGAAGGAGATGCTGACAAATTTTATAACAAAGGCAATAGTGCGGCCGGTACCCGTGTAAGAAAGGGTATGCAAGACCTTAAGAATCTCGCACAAGAAATTCGCGCTGAAGTTCAGGAGATCAAAAATAAGGCCTAATCAGGCTTAACATCTAAAAGTCTTATTAATAGGGGATAGCACTCGCTATCCCTTATTTTTTTGCCTGTAGGCTGGTTATTTTACTTTCCAATCCCTTTGATGCTCTTACCAACGGCAACCTTACGAAAGGATTGCAGAGTCCCATGACCGACAACAGGTATTTGATCCCAACTGGGTTGCCTTCTTCATACATAGGTCCATTGATTTCCAGCAATTTAGAAAGCTCCCTGTTAGCGGCGACATGATTACCTGCGAAGGCGCTCTCCTTAATCTTTTTGAAGCCAGTGGGAAAGGCGTTCGCCAAAACTGAAATAACCCCCTGACCTCCCATAGCATACAGTGCTGCAGTCCACAAATCATCACCGGACAGCAATAAAAAACCTTTTGGCATGTACTTCGCAATCTTCATACACTGTTCAAGATTTGCAGATGCTTCCTTGACGCCAATGATATTGCTATGATTAGCTAGCCGCAGTGTGGTATCTGCCGTCATATTCGAAGCAGTTCGGCCTGGGATATTGTATAGAATCAGCGGTACAGGCGACTTGTCAGCGATCGTTTCAAAATGCTGACAGATACCTTCCTGCGAAGGCTTATTGTAATAAGGGCTGACAGACAGTAATGCGTCCACCCCTGTAAAGTCAGTGCCCGTAACCGACTCCAACACATGGCTTGTATCGTTACCACCTATACCATATACTATAGGGAGCTTCTTAGGATTATTCTTTTTGACAAACTGAAGCACTTCACTCTTTTCCTCTTCAGAACACGTCGTGGATTCACCCGTCGTACCCATCACCACATAATAATCCACTCCCTTTGCTGTATGAGTTAGTAGTTTTTTTAACGACTTGTAATCAACTTCCAATGTATCCGTGAATGGCGTCACCAAAGCAACCCCTGTTCCGTAAAATTTTTTCATTTTAAAATTCAATTTTTACATTCTCAATTTAGTTCATAAGGATTTCAGCAGTGAACAAACGTCAGTTCATTTCAAAAGGGCTGTGTACTTGTACATTGTCTCAATCATCGCTTTAATATTTCCGACCGACTCGACCATAAACTCGAAATAGGACGTTCCATCGTCCCAAGACTTACCGACGCGACACTTTGCTTTGCTCAGTGCCAGCAAATGAAGAATCAGAGGATTGGGCGTAGCATCAAGGTAATAGAGAAAATCAAAGGATGTATCTGCGAATTTGAGCGCGCCAGATGACGTTATGTTTCCCCAGAATGACAAATCCTTTTCTGTAAAAAAATCGAATTTGAATTCGTAGTTGTCCTTGTTTTCAGGCAGAAATTCAATGACAGTCACCTGTTTCCCATCCTGCTCAAATTTCTTTATCAGGTCCTTTACGTTATCATGTTTCACTTTGTCTTCCACACTGAAAATGATACCTATCTGATGCGCCTTTTTATAAGGCACGTTTGTTCTCGGAGTCTTATTGTTCCTTAGCAGCATGTTGGTCCTGTATTTCAGGAAATTGAGCTTCATTGCTGTCATCTGTTCAACCCGTCATTAATTTTTCAAATTCCTCCTCCGAGATTATTTTAACGCCAAGTTTTTCGGCCTTCTCCTTTTTGGATGGTCCCATGTTATCACCAGCCAGCAAGTAATCCAATTTTCCGGAAACCGAGGAAAGAATTCGACCTCCATTCTTAATTATTATCTCCTGAAGCTGCTCGCGTTCATAGTTCTTAAAGACGCCCGAGATCACAAAAGACTTGTTACCCAAGACTTCACTGATTTTTTCCGGTTCTTTCGCAGTACTCTCCATTGCCAAGCCGGACTTCCGGAGCCGCTCGACTTCCCTTTGACTTTCAGACTTGCGAAAGAACTGATAGACGCTATCGGCAATTTTTTCTCCCACTTCGGGTGCGGCAAGCAGGTCCTCCAGAGATGCATCTTTTATTCTATCGATCGACTTGAAATGACGAGCAATTTTTTCAGCTACAGTCTTTCCAACGTATCGAATCCCAATAGCAAAGAGAACACTTTCAAACGGAACAGACTTGGATTTTTCAATGCCATCCAACAAGTTCTTCACTGACTTGTCTTTGAAGCCCTCAAGGCGAAGTAAATCTTCGCGCTTTAGGTCGTATAGATCCGCCGGGCTTTTTACAAGCTTCAGTTCATAAAGCTGTTCAATAGTCTTTTCACCAAGCGAATCGATGTCCATCGCCTTGCGCTGAATAAAATGCTCGATTCGTCCGCATATCTGTGGCGGGCATCCCGTGATGTTGGGACAATAGTAGGCTGCTTCACCTTCTTCTCTTACCAATTTGGTCCCACATTCCGGGCACTTACCTATATACACAACGGGGGCGCTGCTTTTTTTTCTCTTTGAAAGGTCTACTGCTGTAACCTTCGGGATGATTTCGCCTCCCTTTTCCACGAACACATAGTCGCCAATCCTCAGATCCAGCCGGGCGATTTCATTGGCATTGTGAAGCGAAGCACGTTTTACGGTCGTTCCTGCTAGAAATACCGGCTCAAGTTCAGCTACAGGGGTCACGGCTCCCGTCCTGCCAACCTGATAGGTGATACCGTTTAATTTCGTACTGGTGCTTTCCGCCTTATACTTAAATGCGATTGCCCATCGTGGGCTCTTGGCCGTAAATCCCAATTGTCTTTGTTGCTCAAGACTATTAACCTTGATTACAACACCGTCCGTTTCCAGTGGAAGGTCAAGTCGTTTTGTCTCCCATTCCTGAATATATTCTATTACCTCGCTGATGTTATTACACTTACGATAGGTAGGGGACACGTTGAATTTCCAGGTCTCCAGCAGCATTATACTTTTTTCATGCGACGTAACTGCAACATCATCCAGATAAAGAGCGTACGCAAAGCAGTCCAGCTTTCGGCGCGCTACTTCCGTGGAGTTTTGCATCTTCACCGTCCCAGATGTTGTATTCCTGGCATTAGCATAACGTTCTTCTCCTATGTCCTCCCTCTCTTTGTTCAATTGCGCAAAGATGTTCTTTGGCATAAAGACTTCACCACGGACTTCAAATGATGCAGGTACATTTTTCCCTTTAATTACTAACGGAATACTTTTGATGGTTTTTACATTGGGTGTAACGTCGTCGCCACGAACACCGTCGCCTCGTGTTACTCCACGGGCCAGCACTCCATTCTCATAGGTTAAAGACATTGACACTCCGTCGAACTTAAGCTCACAGAAATACTCATAGCGCTGTCCGTCCAATCCCCTCGCGACACGTCCATCAAAATCCTTCAGCTCCTCGTGGCTATAAGTGTTGCCAAGCGATAGCATCGGATATTTGTGATAGACAGTTGCAAACTCTTTTGTTATTGTTCCACCGACCCGCTGAGTAGGAGAGTCCTGCTGCCTGAACTGTGGGAATTGTCCCTCCAGGGAAGCAAGCTTTACTAACAGTGCATCAAACTCCTGATCGCTGACCTCCGTCCGGCTTTGCTGATAGTAAAGCTCATTATGGTGGTTTATCGTCTTAGTTAGCTCTTCAATTTCCTTTTGTGCCTGTTGTGCGGTCATACGGCCATAAAGCTAAATAGCGGCGCCTATCAAAGCAAGACTGGACCATGATTCACTTGATTTAAGGATGATCAAGATTAATCCTGATCATCAATCGAGGCAATCCTGTAAATCCTATGAATCACAGTTCAGACTACTTTGTTGGATCTGTAAAGGGTTTCATATTCGCATCAAGCTCGATGCGATTATTGAGGCGCTCTACATCTGCCATCCGAAGGGAAGGATCAATTTCAATAGACACAATCTTTGAAGCAGGTAGATCTACTTTTAGCGTATAGGTTGGATATACCCAGGGCCAAGCTGCCAGGTCCGTACGTTGAATCCCTCTGTTTTCCATCGGCTTGTTGCCAATCGTTTCATTTGTCGGGATGTAGTACATTTTTTTTGATCCATCGTTAAGAGTAACAACGATTTCAACAGGCATGGGAAATTCACCAACGCGTTCCACTACAATAAAAGTGGAGCCTTCCTTGTCTATAACATTCTTGATACCATAGTCAATCTTCTTCGTGGTGTTGATCAAATAATTGAGATACCACTTTAGCTGTAATCCTGAGACTCGTTCCATTATTCGGATAAAATCGTTGGGTTCAGGGTGTTTGAATTTCCAGGTGTTGTAATACAAACGCATGCCTTTGAAAAAATTCTCATCACCAATGACGTATCGCAGCTGATGGAGGAATACGGTACCGATAGCGTAAGCGGAAGTATTATAGGCTGTGTTTGTAGAGTAATGATCTGAGTGCTGGCTAACGGGTTCAATCAATCCTCGTTTAATTAAACTAAAGTAGCTCAGGTAGCTTCCCTGATGCGCGTCCTCCAGCGAGGTGTTGAAGAGCAGGGCCATTGACTCCTGACTGGTAAAGTCCGCAAATCCTTCGTCCATCCAGGGATACAACGACTCATTCGATGCAAGAACAGCCTGGTACCAGCTGTGACACAGTTCGTGAGCTGTCACTCCCACGAGACTACCCATTGTACGTTCCCCAGTGATTAATGTAAGCATAGGATACTCCATGCCGCCGTCGCCTCCTTGAACAATCGAATAAGAATCGTATGGGTATTTTCCATACGTCTTATTCATATACTCGAAATGTTTGATTGCGTAATCAGGAAGCTTCTTCCAGTTCTCAGATGTCTTTTCACTCTTTACATAGAAGAAATGGAGCTCGGGCCCGTTAGGTACCTGTACCTTATCATGAGAATAATCGGTGTCGGCAGCCCACGCAAAGTCGACGACATTTTTTGCAGCGAAATGCCAGGTAAGATCTCCATCCGGCCGTTTTACATTTGTTCCAGGTTTTTCATAACCATATCCAACCTTATCGGCGTTCTGAAGGCGACCGGTAGCTGCTACGATATAGCTGGGATCCAAAGTTACTTTTACGTCGAAGTCACTCCAGACGCCATGAAATTCCCTGGCAACGTATTGATAGGCATGCCATCCGCGGAAATCGTATTCGGCTAGTTTTGGATACCATTGAGTCATCGAATAGGAAATGCCTTCCTTGTTGTCACGGCCTGATCGCCTGATCTGAATAGGTACTTGCGATTCAAACTTCATTTCAAACACAGTTTTTGAGTTTGGCAGGATTGGTCTGGGCAATGTTACCTCAAGGATCGTCCCGTCAACTCTAAAACTGGCATCTCGCCCGTCCTGCTTCAGGCTTTGTATATGCTGATATCCCATCTCGTCATCTTTCAATTTGGAGATCCGGTCTTTGACGCGAGGGTCCGGATCAATGATGTTACGCGAACGCACATCCATCATGCTTCCGGGCTGGAATGCATTGAAGTAAAGATGATAGTACACTTTTGTAAGTGTATCTCTGGAGTTATTGTGGTAGGTGAGTTTTTGACTTCCGGAAACGCGATGGGTTTTCACATCCAGGCGCACATCCATACTATATTCTGCGCGCTGCTGCCAGCGAAAATCCTGGCTGTAACACAAGAAACTTGACAACAACAATAAAAGAACAACCGAATACCTTAACATACTACACACTTTGCGATAACGTTTGCAAAATATCTAAAGGCCTGAATTTTACAAAGGGAATTTATTCTTCCTGGTATTGATAAAGTAACTTATGCTGCCAGACAAATAGCTGCTTTCGGAAATAGTCAGAGGTTCCCCGGGAAGTGCTTTCGGGATATTGTAGGTATATGATAGCATGAAGCTCCAGTTCTTGAGCGTAACGCTTAAGGGCGTAGTAAATGCGTAGTTCATTACGCCAAACACCCTCTTATCAATAAACTCAAGACTATACGTCCACTTAAAACGAGGTGGAATGAGGCTAACTAATTCTCTGGTGGCGACAATTTGCACGTCTGTCAAAGTTTCGTCACCAAAGAGCGTATAAAATGTAGGTTGAAATGTAACTCTATCTATTTTTTTAAATAGCTTTTTCTTTTCAAGGACCAATGAAAGTCCAGGCATAATTCGGTTAACGTAGGTATCGCCAAAGTAGAATGCGTAATTTATTGTAAGCATAAACGGTTTTACTTCGAACACCGGCGTAACTGACAGCGTGTTCTTGTAGGGAAGGTACTCGTCATCACTTTTGGTGTTGTAAAAATACCTGTCGTAACCCGCCACGATGGAGAATACTTTTGGGAAACTATACATATAGCCCACGGTCGCGACGGTCAAATAGTATTTGGGGTCAAAGTCTTTGCTCCAGTATCCTGAAACGTCGCCAAAGAATCCTGTCTTGTGATAATAAGAGAGGCCGGCTGAAAGCCCAAAGTTTTCGATGCCAAGAGTCCGGCCCGCAGATAGAACGTTGCTGTTGTACGCAAGCCTGACTCCGAATTGAGATCCCTCCATCTCTGCATTCTCAAGCAGACTGTCAATAAGATTAAATATAGAAAGTGAATCCTCAAACGAAAGGATATCATCCACCTGGGACAAGACCAGGGAGTCAGCATCCTGGGCATGCAACGATGCCGCGGGAATTGCCATGATGATTGCAAAGAGCCATCTTCTACACAAACTCATGCCGGATGTATTGATGCTTAGTTGTTGCGCTGCTGAAGTCGCTTTTGGGTTTGGTCCTTCAGATTGCGCTGTTGATCGCGCTGAAGCTGTCTTCTTTGTATTTGATCTATTATCATTTGCCTGAAACGGCGTTCAGCTTCTGGTAACGTTCGTAATTTTTGTGCGCTGATAACTCTGAGTAAACGGCCCGAATAATCCTTTTCAAGATTCAATTCTTTCTGTTTTACGTCAAACTGTTTTTCAACAAGGTCCTTTTCATTCTGGTCAATAGTTTTATTAGGATCCGGGTTCTGCTTCATGTTCCTGAATTCCTGCCGTATCTCTTTTCTCTTTATTGAAAACTCGCGATAAATCGGCCAGAATTTTTCAGCTTCCTCTGGAGTAAGTGCCAACTGGTCCGTGATATATGCAATGTGTGCAGCACGCACTTTTGCTTCGACTTTGGGATCGACCGTTGTAGGTAACTCATCCTCCTGTGCGAAAACAGGAAGTGTTATCAAAGTCATGAAAAATATTCTCAACAATGGTTTCATCATGTAAATGTTAAATCTCATCTAAAATTTCATCAAGGTCTTCGTCACTTAGCTGTTCGCCGTAAACCTCGTCTTCAAGGTGATCGACATCGTTCGCATCCAATTGAACACTCTCAAGCAATTCGTCGGTCGTCAGGTCGGTTTCGTTTAGATAAGCGACAAGGTCTTCAGTTTCAATTGTGGCAAGGATAGATTCTGCAGTCTTAGGTTTTGCAGGATTGAACCAGAAGTATCCAATCGCCCCCAAAATCACCACAGGCAAGGCATAACGCAACCCAAAAGAAAATGACGGAAGGAAAGCTCTTTCCTTCTTCTGACCAGCCACCCGGGATTGAATGATCGACGGGAGGTCTTCAAAATACCCCTCAGGGACTTTGAAAATGTCTTTTTTAGGTATGTCTTCCAGTCTTTTCATTACATTTCTTTGACTAAATAAGTACTTAAAAGTTTAATCAGTCCGACAAAAAATTTTCAATTTTCTTCACCGCGTGGTGATAGCTCGCCTTAAGTGCCCCAACGCTGGTTTGGGTGATCTCGGCAATCTGTTCGTAGGGCATATCCTCATAATACTTCATGTTGAACACGAGACGTTGTTTATCTGGCAGCCTTAGCAGCGCCTTTTGAAGACGTAACTGAATTTCATCGCCGGAGACGTGTGGGGAACTATCCAGTTTTCTGGAAAGCTCGCCTTCAACATCGCCGATTGGTAAAAAGAATCGTCGTTTTTTGCGTTGCAGGAACGTAAGGCATTCGTTGGTCGCGATCCTATAAATCCAGGTATACAACTGGGCATCTTCGCGAAAGGTATCGATGGCTTTATGGATCTTTATGAAAACGTCCTGGGTCAGGTCATTGGCATCGTCATGGTCAATGACCATCTTGCGAACATGCCAATACACCCGCTTCTGATATTCGCGAACGAGCAGATTGAAACCGTAATTCCTGGTCTCTGGATTTCGAATTTTGAATAGGAGCTCTTTATCTTCCAACGAAGAAAATGCTTGGATTTCGGACGTTAGACTAAATGGACCTGGTTAGGTTTAAAGGTAAGTCCTGAAAATTGAAACTTAAAGCAATTGCATTCGAATTAAGGCTCCTGGGCCATTCTCTGAAAGAAGTTGTCACATTGATTCCAACGTATCAACCAACAGCTCGAAATGTTCTTTCGCATGTGTAGGGAAATTGGCAAAGCGAAGCTGGTGCTTCCTGGCGGGGCCATATCCATCACCTGGCTGCATGCCTTTTTCAAGTAGCCTCTTAGTTACCTTTTCGGTGAGATCACCGCTATCAACAACCATAACGGTCCGTGATTGAAACCTTTCATCTTTAACAAACGCCTTTAAATCCGAATGCTTCTTAAGCGTATTGTATAGCAATATCGATTTATACTCTGTTTCTTTTCGAATCCTGTGTACGCTATGTCTTAACATGTCTGCCACCACTTTTCCAAGTAGATATATGGCCAATACATTGGGCGTTTCAGGCGTTTGATTTTTTACTGCATGTGAATGCAAGCTTGGAAGGTTGTGATATGATCCAATAGAACGTCCTCCTGCAAGTAACTGCTCCGCCTTTGCCAGGCATTTCTCGTTTACCATCCAGACTCCCAAACCGGCTGGTAATCCGAAGCCCTTTTGCACTGAAAAGAAAACTGAATCCAGTTTGGAATAATCAAAGTCGGGGTAGGGCAACGATGAAACTGCGTCAACCACCAACAGCGCATCCGGATGTTTACTCCTGAAACTATAAATGAAATCGAGGGGTAGCGAAACACCGGTGCTGGTTTCGTTATGAGTAAGGGCGATGAGCTCGGTTGAAGGCGGCACTTGTAATGTATCGACGAATCCTTCTCCTGAGGCTACTTCATATTTTACTGCCTTCTTACCAAGCTGTTCGCTTATCTCGAAGAAACGTTTTGAAAAAGAACCATTCACTAAATGAAATGACGTCTCTTCCACGAGATTTTGCACGGTCCTTTCCCAAATCTCCGTTGCAGAGCCAGTAAAATACACATGGTAATCAGAAGGTAAGTTCAATAATTGCCGCAGGCCGCTTACTGCTTCGGCATAAATGCTTTCAAACTTTTTGCTGCGGTGGGAGAGAGAAGGAATTCCATCGCGGAATGCCTGCTTCATATGATCTTCAACGGTGAAATAAAGTTGAGATGGCCCGGGCGTGAAATTGATCTTTTGGTAGCTCATGCGGCTGCAAAAGTAACAACTCGCCTGGAACACCCTTAATTAAAAAATACATTTTTATCAAGGTTGTTGAGCAATAGTGTTTTCCCTAAGTTGCATCAAATCCCACTCGGGTTTGGGACACGTTTGCTGAACCTAACAAAATAAACAATACCGAGTGTAGCTTTTGTACAAAATCAGGCTTCATCCCCGACACGTCGGGGCCTCGCCCAAAAAGCAGGTTAACAGAAGAAGGTTGCGGACATGGGCAGCTCAAAACTTGTCTTAATGGGGTTCAGAAACACCCTTCCAGACCTGGTGGGCTTTTTTTATCTAAACAGGGCAGTGCCCTGCTAATACAATACCCTGAACTTTATCGTTTGATCGATCTGACGTAACTCCTTGATGACGTCCTTGTCATACTCCTTATTGATATCAGTGATCACATAACCGATGGTCTCGTTTGTTTTCAAATACTGACCAACAATGTTTATGCCGTGAGTCGCCAGGATGTGATTGATCTTTGCGAGAATACCGGGCACGTTGTTATGAATGTGGATCAGCCGATGCGCATTTTCCAGCAATGGAAGAGTTAGATTAGGAAAGCTCACACTGTTTGAAGTGCTTCCCGTGTTTATGTAATCCATGATCTTTCCAGGAACAAAATTTCCAATGTTCTCTTGCGCTTCGGATGTGCTGCCACCGATGTGTGGTGTAAGAATAGTGTTGGGTAATCCACGCAGGTCAGACTGGAACTCTTCGTCATTGCTTACGGGTTCATGTGGGAATACGTCTATTGCACATCCTCCTACTTTCCCTGAAAGAATATTATCACGAAGGGCCTTAATGTCGACGATATGACCCCGGCTTAAGTTAATGAAGATAACACCCTTTTTCATCCACCCGAATTCCCTGGTGCTGATAAGATTGTGGTTGGATTCTCGACCATCAACATGCAAGGACAGTACATCCACTTGCTCTAGTACTTCCTTCATTGATTTGCATTTCACAGCGTTGCCAAGCGACAATTTCTCCTCTGTGTCGTAATAGTACACCTTCATTCCGAGCGACTCGGCGATCACAGACAACTGCGTTCCAATATTGCCATAACCAATGAGTCCCAGCTTTTTACCACGTACCTCGAAACTGCCTTTGGCTGACTTGTCCCATGTTCCTTGGTGCATTTTAACGGACTTATCGACGATACTCCGCATTAACATTATCATTTCTGCCACGGCTAATTCAACAACAGATCTTGTATTGCTAAAAGGCGCATTAAACACCGCAATTCCCTTTTTAGTGGCGGTATCAAGATCGATCTGATTAGTACCGATACAGAAAGCGCCAATAACCATCAGTCGGTTTGCATTTTCAAGAACCTTCTTTGTAACCTGTGTCTTTGATCTGATGCCTAACACTGAGACATTTTTGATCCTTTCACAAAGTTCATCTTCTGTTAACGCAGCATGATACGTCTCGACGTTGAATCCTTCCGCTTTTAGAAGCGCTAGTGCTACCGGGTGCACGTTCTCCAGCAACAGAACATTTATTCTGTTTTTCGGATAAGAGATAGCCGTATTGAGTTTATTCAAGTATAAAACTTCGTCCAGGCTTGGGGTGATGTGATCAGCTTTATTCAAAATGATTTCCCTTTCTACATTTTCAGTGAAGACATAAAACTTATTGGCGAGTCCTGAGTGTTTAATCTCGTAGTCAGTGTAGCCATCACCAATAACGTAAACGTCTCCCGGAAGATTCAAACGTTTCAACTGTTCAACCTTACCGTTATTGGACGATAGCGGATTGTCAGTGTCGAACCCTATCACACGCCCTTCGGTATCGAAGCGGAATTCGTTTGCAAGTATGTTTTCTTCTTTTATACCAAACTCTGTAACGATTGGCTCGATAAATTCCCTAAAGCCGTTGGATATAATATAAATGTTGTCAGAATAATTGCTAAAGAAATCCCTGTTCCGCTTGAAGGATTCCGACACCTTGCCCTTTAGGACATTTATAAGAGGCTCAATGTGCTGCTTCGACAGGGAAAGGAGATTCAACCTTTTCTCAAGCGATTCACGAAAGGAAATAGACCCATCCATTCCCTGATTTGTGATGTCGGCAATTTGTTTCTTCCTCTTTTCCTTTTCAGGATGGTCTTTAAGCGAGATGTCGGCAAGGACATCAAGGGCTTCCACCTTTGTAAATGTGCTATCGAAATCGATTACAAAGTACTTGTTGAGCTTCATCGCGCGGTTGTAAACAGCAAATGTAAATTGCTTTTAGCACTTTAAAATTTACAAAACTCAATTTTTTATTCCTCCTAACGTGTGATAGGATTTCAAGCTCAGCTTTTCCTCAGATAATACTGCTGGATCATTCACGGTTCACCATAAACATCGCCGTAGGAATCAGGCGTTCCATCAATTCGTCTTTCAAATCCGGTTCTATTGATAGACTTGAAACAGCCGTTGACATACACGATAACCAGGCGACAGCATCGTCGGCAGTGATAGTGTGAGGAAGATGCCTTGCCCTTAACTGCGGGTGTCCATACTGACTTGAGTACAAAGGTGGCCCTCCCAGGAATTGTGTAAGAAACAGTCGCTGCTTTTCTTTAATAACAGCTTTGTCTGTTTTAAACAGGTGTGAGATTTGCGGATTCTCGAACACAAGATCATAAAATCGGTCCACCAGCAGCTGAAGGTTGCTTTCTCCCAGTCTATTAAAAAGAGGTTCTTCGGCCAATTCCATAACTCGAGTCCATTAGAGATAACTTAACCAGCGTTTATCACGGTGTTCTCGTTTGTATCTGTCATACCACAAACATAACGGGATCAAAACAAGCACCAACACGATCCAGGCCAAGTAAACCACGCCCAGCGAAAATCCATAGCCCTTCAAATTCGGTGAATCAGTCACCCAGATATCAAACACCATGTCAGAAATCGTGAAGCCGGTTGCCACAGCAGCAACTAAAGCCACCAGATGGATCACGTATATGTGAATGATGTAATAGAACATCGGCACTCTACCTAAAGCAGTTACGATGTCAACGAGCTTACCCGAATATTTTTCAGAAACAGCTAAGAAGAGTAGAGCCGGACCAACAGTGATTAGAACATATGATAACGACGGTGGATACTTGGTAACGTTAATGAAAGACAGAAACGTATCCAAAGCATTTGACTGGATGGACCAAGGCACAGGATCGCCATATATGTTAATCGCGCGCAGAATAAAAAACGCGATCACGGCTGAAAAGCCCAATAGATATAACCTTTTCTTCCTGAACACCGGATCAACGGATGGTATGTACAACGCACCAAAACAATATCCCAACAACATGACGCCAGTCCAAGGAAGCAACGGGTACCCTACGAACACGGTGAAGGAGGGAAAGTGAACCAAAGCCGGTTCATGAAACACTTTCCAAATGAAGGATTGCGCGTTGTCGCCATCGACGTGGACGGAATCCAACAAATTGTGACCCGCAACAAAAAGAACTCCTAAAAAGAGAATGACCTTAAAAGGTAAATGAACTGCGGCAGCAAGCACTATCATTCCCACCGCCAGTGCCCAAATCACAGTAAGCGCAAAAAAAGTGAACTTAAAATTAAAGAACCATGCGATGTTTAGAAAAGTAAACTCCAGGATGATGAGCCAGATCCCTCGCGTTAACAGAAAGGAGCTCAGTTCACGTTTTCCCTTCCGTTGGCCAACCAGAAATGCTGAGGTGCCAGCAAGGAACACGAAAACCGGCGCACAAAAATGTGTTATCCAACGAGTTATAAAAATAACGGCGCTTGTTTTCTCAAGGTCAAGTGGATTATACAGGAAAGCATCTGCATGAAAATAATCGCGAACATGGTCCAACGCCATTATTATCATCACGATACCACGCAAAAGATCTATTGATTCGATTCGCGTGACGACAATTGTCTTATTTCCGTCAATGGCTGCGACACTCATAGACCTCTATATACTTACTATGAAGGGCAAAGGTTGTGGAAAATTCACACTAGGATGCAATATCAAGCTGCATCGCTGCCGCCGTGTCGGAGCAAACGTGTGAAAATTCAGACGACGCTCTTAAAACGTCTGGTACTTTGTCACGTGCTACGTCTTGAAACCCTTTCCTGAGGAAAAAACCGTGAGCTGTTTCGGTAAGTAAAAAGATACCTTTCAATCTACGTTTTTTGGCTTCAGCTATCAGGTGTTCTGTAATTGCCGTACCAAGCGCCTTACCGCGGGTTCCCAGCTTAACACTTAATGAGCGAAGCAATGCATATTCTCCGTAAACCTCGAGCGCACCAGTCCCAACCATTGCTCCATCTTCATAATATCCGACAAGCAGATCCTTTTTAAAATTCAAGTCATCTGCTGGAAGACTTGAAGACTTTAGCAATGTTCGGAACGCCTGGTAATTTTCCTCATCATTGACAACCTTAAGCGGTGAATCCATAAGTCAAGTTGTTAATCCTTCCGATATCCACGGTAATCTTAAAACTACACGCTCAAGTTAACGGATATTTTCTTAGATCGCCAAGACCCCGGTCACCGCATCATTAGGATCTTTGTCGCTGCTTCCACCTGCTGAGTGTAGGCGGTAATTGCTTTTGAAACAATCTCAATTTGTTCCTGCGCTTCCTTCCAGGTTCTCTGTTCGATTGCTTCGCGAATTCCTGGCAAGGTCTTTACGCCATACCCTGTGTAATAACCCGGAGCGTAAATCGTGTGGCGGTACCATGGTCGTTTGGGAAGACCACCGTCCACGATCAATTTCTGTTCCGCCTGATAGAGTATTTTGTTTAAGGAATTTAGGTTTGTGTTCGGTTTTGGATTTGCTTGAGAAAGCTCAGAAAACCGAGCTGACGCTAATTGAAGTTGCGCCATCGCATTCTGAAGTGATGAAAAATCCAGGTAGGGAACAGATTCTTTCGCCTTCGGTACTACGAACTTAATATTTGGATCTGCTGCAAACGCGTAGTCTTTGTTTTCAATTAATCTGTTCTCCACTTCAGTGGCTTCACGCATATTTTCCAAAAGAACCATTACTTCGTTTACATACTTGTTAGCGGTAGAGTAGAACGCATGGAAGTCGAAAGGTAATACGTCAGCATTAGCTAACCGTAGCGTAGCTCTGCCGGCGGTTTTCGCAAGGGCTATTCCATATTCAAATTTTGGATCTTTAAATCGAATATAGTGATCGTATGAATCATAAATGGAATGGTATTCTCCACCACCATCTTCACCGCCATATCCGAGGTTGAGCGATGGTATACCCAGGTGCTGAAAGAACGGACTGTAATCTGATCCTGACCCTAATGCTTCCAATGTTAGTCCGGTTTTGTCGAGTGCTGTTTTTTTGTCTTTCGCCGACGCGGCATTCACGGCTTCGTTGGCTCGATTGCGCTGGAAGACGGAAATTCCCGTCTGAGGGTCGACAACATCACGCGATACTTCGGCCATTAGACGTTCGAGAGTATGAGATCCGCCCGCATACAAGAATCCACGACCATTTCCGTCAGAGTTTATATACGCAACGACCTTTTGCTGAAGTTCAGCAGTATGGTGCTCCACCCATTCTGTAGAACCGATGAGCGCCGGTTCTTCACCGTCCCAGCCACAATACACGAGCGTACGCTTCGGTTTCCATCCTGTCTTAACCAGCTCGCTTACAGCCCTTGCTTCTTCCATCAATGCAACCATGCCGCTGACCGGGTCACTGGCACCATTCACCCATGCGTCATGATGATTACCACGCATTACCCACTCATCGGGCAATTCGCTGCCTCTCATAGTAGCAATTACATTATGACAATCAACCATCCTCCAGTCGAATTCAAGCTTAAGGTGAACTTTCGCCGGGCCAGGACCAACATGATAAGTTAAAGGCAGTGCGCCACGCCATCTTTCAGGCGCAACGGGACCACCCAGCGCACGCAACAACGGCTCCGCATCAGCATAAGAAATAGGATGGACTGGGATCTTGAGTAAATTGTCGGCATCCTTTCGATCAATACGCTTGGCATCTTCGGTGGCACCAACACCGGGTGTTATGGGATCGCCAGGTCGGACAGGAAGATCCATCACTGCGCCTCGCTGCGCTCCATGTTCACTGCGATAGGGTCCTTTTGGATAAACATCACCCTGAAAATATCCATCACCTTGAGGATCGGAATAAATAAGACAACCAATTGCTCCGTGTTCCTGAGCTACTTTCGGTTTGATTCCTCTCCATGATCCTCCATATTTCGCGATGACAATTTTTCCCTTCACATCAATTCCCATACGTTCCAACTGGTCATAGTCATCCGGCACTCCATAGTTAACAAAAACAAGCTCAGCTGTAACATCACCGTCAGCAGACCAGGCGTTGTAAGTAGGAAGTTGTTCTTTTATTTGGTTGCTTGTTGCGTCTTCCTTAAGGGCAGGTTCTAAAAGTTTCGCCTTGAACTTACCAGGCGATACGAGTTCCACGATCCTAACCTTGGGTGTGGGAAACAAGACCTTGTATGTTTCGATTTTTGCGTCGTAACCCCAGCTCTTAAAAAGGTCACGCATATATTCTGCGTTTTCTTTTCCATATGCGGAACCCAAATGGTGCGGCCGTGCTGCAAGCCGCTTCATCCATTGATCAAGGTTTGTTGCCTTCAAATAACTATCGAATTTCTCTTCAGCTACTCGTTGCGCCTCTGCTGATTCCCCTGTGAATCCCGCAATTGTTTTCTGCGCATCAGAGGGATAGAATAGCAATAAAAAAGAAAGAAGTAATCCCGGTTTCATAGTTTAGGTTTTGAACCGCCAAGTTAAGCAAACAAATAACTGCCGGTAGGTAATTTATGTGGAAGGAGGTTCGGCGGACAAGGCCTATTCGGTGTCAAAGATGGACGAGCTCTCAGCGAAACTTTTTATTTCCGAGATTTCCATGCGGTCGTCCAACCTTTGAGAATAGTGGAGCTTCTTGATCACAAGCCCTTTGTCGAGGAGAAATTCTGCCGGTATCGTATTGATGGATTCGCCATCGGCCATCATATGAACCGGCGCACCGATCGACTTCGCTTTGATCACCGCCTGTACAAATGAAGTCAGATGACTCATCGTCGATTTGTAGGCGGAAGTTTCCAAACCATATGCATTGTACCAGAACTTCTCCGGATCCGACACAATAGGAATGGGGGATACTCCAGTATGAAAAGAACTTCTTAAAATCACTTTCTCTTTTGACTCAAAGAAAAAGATCATCTCAAGTCCTTTGCCCTTGAGGTCCAGGTGAGCCTTCGACAACTCATGAACACGAAGGTTGCAGAAAGGACAACCAGCGTGGCGGAAGAACGCAATCAATACTTTAGAGTCACGATAGTCGTTCAGGTCAATGGTCCTTCCAAAAACGTCTTTTGCCTTAAAGAGAGGAGCGAGGATGTTCTTTTTGAGCGTCATGCTTCTAGCGCGAGCTAAAGTAATTTCAATTCTTAAGTGGATTCTTAACGTAGCTTTCCTGCTCGTCGAGATAGGGCAGCTTGATTGGTGCGATTTCGATGTCGCCAAGTAATAATCCCTGAGGTACGATGAACGAAGCCAGCGTACCACCCACTTGAACGGTGTACGCGTCCTGATCCGATGCTACGCCGACGATTCGTCGCATGTTTCTCAACGACAATTCGCTGACTTGACATGATCTGAGGACTTCCTCGCTTCCTGTATCGAGGTTAACTTTCCACACCTCAGACATAGCTTCGCCGAAACTGGCGTTGGTGCGGACAATGAGTGCAAAGTCCTGGCCATCAGTTTTTGCAGCTGAAATAAGCGCGTCTTTTAGAGCTTTCGGGGTTAAAGTTTTGTCGGAACTTATTTCAATAACAGCCGGGCCAGTACTATGTCCGTTGGCAGTTTGGCTTGTTGACGATAACGACCGATCATTCAGTAGCGCTTTCAATATTCCCTTCTCAACGAGAACAAGATTATCAGGCGGTACTACACCCTCATCATCTACTTCATATGACCCAATTAGTGTTTCGCCTTTGAAGGATTTAAGTTTGGGGCTCGCCTTTATCGTAAGAGAATTATCAATAATTACTTTTCCAAGACGCGCATCGAGGGCTGCCACCGCAGCGGGACGGTAGTCATTTTGACTCATGATCGCATTTGAAGCAATGAGGCTTTCCCGCTGCGAAAATAGGGTAGAGGCAAAGGCTTGAGCGACCGACGGTCCGAGGAATAGAACTGGTCCAGAATACTCTTCATCCAGGATATTTGCGCTTCGAAGGTTGTCGAGTTTTTCTGCCAGGCCTCTCGCATCCGCAGTTAGTTTTTCCATTGAAGGAAATTCTTTCGGAGTCTTTGCATAGTATTCCGCTGTCTCGAAAATCGGCTCGCCATTTTTTGTTTTTCCCTGGACACGACACTGCACGATTCCAATTGAGTATGGCTCAACTATAACCGTGCCTTCGCTGTTTACAAAGTATTTAGTTCCGTATGAAAAGTTGATAAGGACGTCGGACGATTCGAGATCAGGAAATTCACGAAAAACAGATGAAGCCTGCCGGCAATAATCATTCAAGGCGACCAGGTCAACTTCGCTAAAGATTGTCGGTTTTATAGATTGAACAACAGGAGCTTTTGCAAAGACTCTGTGAGGTAAATCGCTAAGCTTCTTATTTTGCTCTTTTAGGGTAACCTGATGTTTCTTATACTTTTGAGCTGCACCTTTATACACAACATCTGTTGTAGTCCATAACGCCCGTCGAATGCCAAAATAATCGTTGTCCAACGGAAGCTGAATCTCATTCGCCGTAGTTTCGCTGTAAAGATTATTGTCGAGACTCTCGTCGTTGAACTCATGATTGCCTACAAGTACCCTGACTGACTTGTCACGATTTTGGTACTCATTAGACTGGACGATTGCCCCCAACATTGCGTACACACTAAGGTTTTTGCTATCGGTAATTCCGTAACTTATAAAAAACGGACGGTCATGATTATCGTATTTAATCTCCTCCATACTTCGTTTCAACTCGTCCTTCATTGCTCGGAGGATAACATTATCTTCCAGTTGAGCCATCAATGATGAGCTGATCATTGCGAACAGGAGAGGGCTTATTAATTTGGTCTTCAAAATCTTCATTTCCGGCATTCTAAAGTTTAATGATCGTTTGCCGATGGCCTTGCAAGCAATGTAGTTTCCTGGTACTGCCTGGGTTTTTTCTGAGTTTCGATTCTTCTTACAAAAACTGACGGAGACGCTGCACTAACGGGTACACTACCCGACTCTGCGCCACAGAAACCGATGAAGATATCACGATCACCAGCCGCAGCTTGAATTTCCGCAAACATCGCCAGCGGGGTACCGATAAGATCTACACCGCGCACCAATTCGTCTTGCCTTCCATCGGCATATATTCGATACACTAAGGTTGGGAAAATGTTAAAAGCGTTCGGATTGTATCGGTCTGTAACCGTGAATCCGCCAACGACCTCCTTAAAAAAATAGCCGTATTGTTTACCCTGCTTTTTACACTCTTTAATAAGCATCTTTCTAAGATCATCCATCGAATATGACTTTGTGGTTTCCACTATAAGGTTGGATTGCCGTGAAACTGGCGTTGCGCCAAGCGATGCTCTACCATGACCGTTGGAGTGTGGTAAGTTTTCAAGAGGTGTACGTGACATCAAGAAAGTTTTCAGCACTCCCTTTTCGACCACCGTAACTTTTTTGCTGGAGATGCCCTCGTCATCGTATTTATACGAACCATTTACAAAACGACCATCAACTTTTTCCAGTGTAGGGTCGAAGTGAACATTTAATGTCTTTGGCAACACCTCCTCACCAACTTTTGCTTTAAACGTCTGCCCGTCGAATTCATTTTTAAGTCTGTGGCCTTCGATTCTGTGCCCGAATATCTCATGAAAAAACACTCCGGCAGTGGGTGCATAAAGGATCGCAGGCCCACTGTATGGCTCTGCAAGTGGTGCATCCTTAAGTTTTTTTAATACACCAACCATCGCTTCGACATCTGTAATGATCGCTTCATCGGCAGGAAGCCCAGCGGGCAATGGTGCGTAGTAGGAAAGGTGAAGCGGGGCGATGTCGCCATCTGACGCTCGCACGCTTGCAGACACATTAATATAGGCGGACGTGAAATTCTGAACGATTCGCGTTCCTTCAGAGGATACAAAGTATTTACGCCCGACTGACACCGTCAGTGTAACGTCGCCTTCGATAAGATCCGGATTCTTTAAAAACGGAGACGAGTATTTTTTTATTTTTTCTTCCCACGAAGGCTGATTAAATATCGAGGAGGCAACACAAAATGAATTCAATAGTCTTCGGATCCACAGAAAGTGTCGGTTCTTCCTTAGAAAAATCGTTTATCGGCGTGCCCGGTTTTGCCCTCCGTTCGGATGCATTCTTTATAGCTTTGTAGGCATCCACGGCTTGCTTGTATTCATTTTGTGTTGCCTTCCACAACATGAACTGCAGAGCCTTCGCATTGTTCTCATAGGGGAGCATTACAGGTCCGAATCCACCGCCAGGCAAAAAATTACCCTCGTCTGCACTCATGGGATGCATGTTATCGAAGCTATAGTCGCCAACTCTTACACGCGCGGCCAGTACGCGGTTCTTGCTGACTGCTGCCTGGGTCAGGCTTCCAAACGAAGCATTTAAAGAGGCATATTCAATATCGTCAACATGGTAGTCTATATAATATGCAGGAACCTGTGCCTTTTTCAGTTCGGTAAATTCCCGCTGTAATTCCTTTTCAAGGACAGATAACAGTGAATCTTGTTGGGCACTTGCCGATATACCCATCAGTATTTGCAGTAAGAGGGTACAAAAAGTTGCCGGCGACCTAAGAAAATCCTTCACGAAGTTCAAAAATTTAAAAATTAACGGGTTTTAACGCGATCTTATGATGAATCAATCCGGAAAAATATTGCAAAAAGCGATGCCAGCAAAATTAAACTTGCACACTGGTATTTATAGACATACGTCAATTGGCAGGATCGCGCTCCACTGTGTCATTTGTTATAGTCTTTGTTTTCTGTATGGTCCTCTACAGATCCATGGGCGGAATTGTCTCGCCAGATATTAATGAATAAAAAAGAAGATGCAGTATTTGTGGAATACTTGAATGAATTTTTCAAAAAGAAAATAGCGCGCTGTCTGAAGTCTCAACGACGGTATCATCGTGAACAATCTTCAACCAATTGGAATGCACCAGAGCACGTATAGATAGCAAGTTAGCCATTGAAAAAAAATATATATCTTTTTAATGCGCTACAAACGTTTGCCCTTTGTTTTTCTCAGTAAAACTTTTACCTTCAAATCATCGCAAGAAATGTATCCGGTCAAGGAACAATTGGACATCAAAACAAGCGGATACTTTTTTTGTTAATAGTTGTTTAGCCTAAGTTCATTGGCGATGTTTAGTAATTGACTACTGAACAACGCGTTCGGTTTGGTATTTAGAATTTTCGAACATAAAAAATAATTGCGGGAGGCAATCGATTTGGAAGTTTCTAGTGAAAATACTGTCCCCTTATGGCCCCTTCTCCTTTACGGGGCTATTGTCGTAGGCCTGGTAGTAATAATGCTAGGTCTTTCTTTTGTATTAGGTCAGCGACATAAAGAACACGCAACTGACGAGCCCTATGAGGGCGGTATCCTAAGCGCAGGCTCTGCGAGACTCCGTTTTTCAGCCCAGTTTTATCTTATCGCAATGCTATTCGTCATCTTCGATGTGGAAACGATTTTTATCTTCTCCTGGGCGATAGCATATAAAGAATTGGGATGGTTTGGCTACGCTGGAGTAACAGTTTTTGTGATATTACTCTTTGTGGTGCTTATTTATGAGTGGAGAAATGGAGCGCTCGACTTTGGTCCCGATGGCAACAAGATTCTGAAAGCTTACAAACGTCTTACAGAAAAACAAACTAAGAAATGAAGTGGTGGTTGAGTAAATCGAATGAACCCGTAAATACGGTGAAAGGCACCGGCTCCTTTGAGGAGTCAGTGCAACAAAGCATTATGCTCACCTCTGTACAGGGATTGGTGCAATGGGGCCGAAAAAATTCAATGTGGCCATTTCACTTCGGGTTGTCGTGTTGTTTTGTCGAAATGGCGACCAGCATGACACCTAAGTACGACGTGGCAAGATTTGGTGCTGAGGTTATTCGTGGAACACCGCGTGAGGCAGATGTCATGATCATTGCGGGCACGGTATTCATCAAGATGGCACCAATCATCAAACGACTTCACGAACAAATGATGGAGCCACGTTGGGTGATCTCAATGGGCTCATGCGCGAATTCAGGTGGGATGTATGATATATATAGTGTGGTTCAGGGCGTAGATAAATTCCTGCCGGTCGATGTCTATGTTCCAGGCTGCCCGCCAAGACCTGATGCGTTTATGGAAGGTTTAATGCTTTTGGCTGAATCGGTCGGAAAGGAACAACGTCCGTTGAGCTGGGTAATCGGTGAGCAAGGAGTAATTAAGCCTCACAAGATTGATGTAAAGGAAAGACGGCAGGAGCGAAGGAGCGGGATGGTGTCGTTCAGGTCTCCCGATGAGATTTAATTGATTTGAAGCATTATTAATAAGGACTTTTACAGAATCCAAATAAGTGAAAATGATTAATGGGAATTAAGAATCGTGAAGGAGATATGAGCTGAGAGATTTAGGAATGTAACTGTCAAACATGGATTTATGGAGATCAATGATCCGACAGAACAGTTAAGGCTGAAGTTTAATGGAACAACGTTCCATAAACAATCAACAAAGGATGACATCCTCACCTTGTGGCTGCCGTTGGATAGTATTGTTCCTGTATTAAAGTATCTTAAGACTGAAATATCCCACCCATATCCTTTTCTCTTCGACCTTACAGCTGTAGATGAGCGAAGCAGAAAAGTCGATCCCGATTATCCTTCCAGAGAATTTACTCTTATATATACGCTGCTGTCGTTCGACAGGAACGCGTTTCTGCGCATAAAGGTGGCGTTGAAGTCAGAATATCCGACCGCCCCAACCATCACAAAATTATGGGCAAATGCAAGTTGGTATGAGCGAGAGGTGTTTGACATGTTTGGAATCAAGTTTGACGGCCATCCCCACCTTACAAGGCTCTTAATGCCTCACACCTGGGAAGGTTATCCGTTGAGAAAGGAACACCCTGCCAGGGCCACTGAAATGGGGCCTTTTAGGTTATGGGATGAAAAAGCAGATAAGGAACAATTGTCAATGCAGTTCAAGCCTGAGGATTGGGGCATGGAATTACAGAGCGGGGATTCGGATTTCATGTTCCTCAATATCGGTCCTCAACATCCTGGTACACATGGGGTCTTGCGTATAATCCTACAGTTGGACGGAGAAGATATCGTCGACGCAGTTCCGGAAATCGGCTTTCATCATCGCGGCGCGGAAAAGATGGGAGAACGGCAGTCATGGCACACTTATATCCCCTACACAGACCGGGTCGATTACCTCGGTGGCGTCAATAACAATCTCGCTTACTTGTTGGCAGTTGAAAAGCTCGCCGGAATAACAATTCCAGACCGTGCAAAAGTAATTCGGATTATGATGTGCGAGTTCTTCAGGATCGCCAGCCACCTCGTCTGGTATGGAACATTTGCACAAGACGTGGGCCAACTATCACCCGTCTTTTACATGTTCACGGACCGCGAACGGGTTTTTGACATAGTCGAAGCCGTCTGTGGCGGAAGAATGCATCCCAACTGGTTCCGAATAGGCGGAGTAGCCCAGGATCTTCCAATAGGATGGGAAACACTCGTCAAAAAATTTATTGATTACTTCCCTGCACGGCTTAAAGAATACGACAACCTCGTTATCAAGAACAGTTTGTTCAAGGCAAGGACCGTGGGTATTGGAATTTTCACGACGGAAGAAGCCATTGAATGGGGAGCAACGGGTGCTAACCTGCGAGCATGTGGTATGGATTATGACTTCCGCAAAAAGCAACCTTACTCAGGCTATGAAAATTTCGACTTTGAAGTACCCTTAGGCAAAAACGGCGATTGTTTTGATCGCGCAGTGGTGCGTGTCGAAGAAATGAGGCAGAGCTTAAGAATCATCGAGCAATGTTATAAGAACATGCCTGAAGGATCTTACAAAGCAGATCATCCGCTCACAACACCGCCTCTGAAAAAGAATACCATGCAGGATATCGAAACGCTCATTACTCATTTTCTCGGCGTTAGTTGGGGCCCTGTAATTCCACCAGGGGAGGCGATGAGCTGCATCGAGGCTACCAAAGGAGCTAATGGATACTATGCAATCAGTGATGGTAATACGTCGCCTTATCGGATTCGCATACGCACGCCATCGTTCGCACACATGCAAATGGTGGCTTATATAAGCCGTGGATATACGGTAGCAGATTTACTGAGTATCCTGGGCGCAATGGACTATGTACTTGCTGACATCGACAGATAAAATAATTTAGAAGAAATGCTGACGGCTCACGAAAAACACGAAATAGACGAAGCGATAAAATTGGTGCCAGTTCGAAAGGCCGCCGGCATCGAAGCGTTAAAGATCGTGCAGGAGCATCGCCGGTGGGTATCCGATGAAAGCCTGAATGACATCGCATCATATATGGGCATGTCAGTTGAAGAGTTGGATTCCGTCGCTACGTTCTACAACATGATCTTCCGCAAGCCAATTGGCCGGCATGTTATCTTGTTGTGCGATAGCGTCAGCTGTTGGGTCATGGGGTACGAAAGCATCCAGGAATATTTTAAGAAGAGCCTAGGCATAGGGTTAGGAGAAACTACATCGGATGGCCGCTTCACTCTGCTTCCGAATGTCTGCCTCGGCACCTGCGATTGCGCACCTGCATTGATGATTGATAATGATTTACATAGAAATCTTAGTATAAATCAATTGGATGAGATTCTGAAAAAATATCAATAGCCGGTAAAGCTATATGGAGAGACCGCTGACAGAACATATGAGGCCTGACAAACTACCGCTTTCTCTGAAAGAGTATGAGAGTGTGGGTGGATACCAGGCACTACGCAAAGTGCTTAAGGGGATGACTCCAAAAGCAGTGACAGACCTTGTAAAAGAATCCAACCTAAGGGGTAGGGGCGGCGCAGGCTTTAGCACGGGAATGAAATGGAGTTTTGTGCCGATGGATGCACCTAAGCCAAAATATCTCATTTGCAATGCGGATGAAATGGAGCCAGGCACATTTAAGGATCGTATCCTGCTGGAAAGCACACCGCATCAACTGATTGAAGGGATGATCCTCTCGGCATTCGCTATCCAGGCAGATATTTCTTATATCTATCTGAGATGGGCCTATAAAGTCGCTGGGGAAGCAATAATAAAAGCTCTGGCTGAAGCCTATGAAGCCGGATATCTGGGCAAGAATATTTTGGGATCCGGCTACGATCTGGAAATGTATTTACACACCGGCGTTGGTCGCTACATGTGTGGAGAAGAAACGGCCTTGCTGAATTCCCTGGAAGGTAAACGTGCGACACCACGGGCCAAGCCACCATTCCCCCAGATAAGTGGGTTGTTTGGAAAACCTACCATTGTGAACAATGTCGAGACACTATGTTGTATACCTCACATTGTGAACAAAGGCGCAACGTGGTTCCAGCAACTAAGCAAAACCGGTGACGCCGGGACCAAGCTCTATGGAGTAAGCGGTAAGGTGAAAAAACCGGGAGCCTGGGAGTTGCCAATGGGAGTCACAATGCGTGAACTGATCGAAGAACACGCTGGCGGTATGCAAGACGGACTTAAATTCAGAGGTGCCCTTCCAGGTGGCGCGTCAACAGATTTTCTCGTGGAACAACACCTTGATGTGAAAATGGATTATACATCCGTTGCTGCGGCGGGTAGCCGTCTCGGGACAGGTACACTCGTTGTGTTGGATGACAAAACATGTCCTGTGGGATTTGTTAAGAACCTTGAGCATTTTTTTGCGCAGGAGTCATGCGGCTTTTGCACACCATGCCGGGAAGGGCTGCCTTGGGTGGAAAAAATACTTGATGCGATCGATCGGGGCAAGGGGCGCATGGAAGACCTGAAGCTTCTGGAATTCCACACCAAATACCTGGGACCTGGCAATACATTTTGTGCATTTGCACCTGGTGCAATGGAACCGTTGCAGAGTGCACTAAAATATTTCAGAGAAGATTTTGAAAAACATATCACCGAAAAGGCATGCGCCTATAAACACGAGGTGCTGTCCACAGCAGGATGAACAAAGATTGACGATTAACTAAGATGAATTATACGTACTGACAAATTTTAATGAACGCTGATGGCAACGCTCTATATAGATAACAAAGCGTACGAAGTAAAAACAGGAAAGAATCTCCTTGAAACTTGCCTTACCCTGGGCTTTGACCTGCCTTATTTTTGCTGGCATCCGGCCCTTGGGTCAGTTGGCGCTTGCCGTCAGTGTGCTATAAAGGTGTATAAAGATGAAAACGATAAAAAAGGCAGGCTGATTATGTCGTGTATGGAACCCGTGGCAAACAATCAACGGATTTCAATAACAGACGAAGAGGCAGTGGAGTTTCGCGAGCACGTCATAGAATGGCTGATGACAAATCACCCTCACGATTGTGCGGTATGCGACGAAGGCGGATCGTGCCATCTGCAGGATATGACGGTGATGACGGGACACGCATACAGGAGATTTAATTTTAAGAAGCGAACACATCGCAATCAGTACCTGGGCCCGTTTATCAATCATGAGATGAACAGATGTATCCAGTGTTACCGTTGTGTTCGATTTTATAAGGACTATGCCGGCGGCAAGGATCTCGATTCTTTCGCCTCCCGCAGCAACGTATACTTTGGTCGTCACCAGGATGGCGTTCTTGAAAGCGAATTTAGCGGTAATCTTACCGAGGTCTGTCCAACCGGCGTCTTCACTGACAAAACACTCAAAGAACATTATACCAGGAAATGGGATTTGACTACCGCTCCCTCCATTTGCCAACATTGCAGCCTCGGATGTAACACTATCGCAGGTGAACGTTATGGAAGCTTACGGCTTATCACTACAAGGTACAACGGAGAGGTAAACGGCTATTTCCTTTGCGACCGTGGCCGGTTCGGTTATGAATTTGTGAACGGATCAGATCGGATTCGAACTGCGGCCATCCGTGGTGAGTCAGTCGACCGTGAAAAGATGATTAACGAGGTCGCTCGAATTCTCTCGACCTCAAGACCGATTGGTATCGGATCGCCCAGGGCTTCACTTGAATCCAATTTTGCGCTCAGGGCCCTCGTTGGTAAGGACAATTTTTATCACGGTGTTTCCGATAATGAGCATGACCTTGCAAACCTTAGCATCAAGATATTACGCGATGGACCGGCACGAAACGCAACGATGAAGGAAGTTGAAACTGCAGACGCCGTATTCATTCTTGGCGAGGACCTTACAAACACGGCCCCGATGATGGCTTTAGCGGTGCGCCAAAGCATACGTCAGGTGCCGCTGCAGGATGTAACAAAAATAAACGTGCCGTTGTGGAATGATGCAGCCGCAAGGGAACTTATCCAGGAAGACAAAGGACCATTATTTATAGCAGCATTCCAGGAAACTAAGCTTGATGAATTGGCAACCCAAACATTTCGCGGCTCACCTGATGAGATAGCGAGACTTGGATTTGCCGTCGCACAGTTGATTGATAACAGTCTCCCGGAAGTTTCTGGATTTTCGTTTCCTGCAGGAAACGAAAACAATGGCCATGCGTATAGCCACCGCATTGTCGCAGGCTAAACGGCCCGTAATTATCTCGGGTGCATCATGTGAAACAGAAAACGTAATTAAGGCGGCGGCTAACGTAGCATGGGCCCTCCGCACCAAGAATAAGCAGGCTGGAATTGTCCTAACCCTTCCGGAATGTAATACAATGGGGTTGGCAATGATGGAAGGTCAACGCCTGGATTCCGCCTTTAATGCTGTTCGACACGGGCATGTCGATACAGTCATAATTTTGGAAAATGATCTTTACCGCCATGGCAAAACTTCCGTTGTGGACAATCTACTTGCTGCAGCTAAAAATGTTATCGTATTAGATCACACAAATACAGCCACTGTTAAGAAGGCTTCCATCGTGATACCTGCCGGAACTTTTGCTGAATCGGATGGCACATTAGTTAGCAACGAGGGTCGGGCGCAACGCTTTTTCCAGGTGCACGAAGCGAAAGAGGTTGTCCAGGAAAGCTGGCGCTGGTTGTTGTTGTTGAACATCGGTGAAAAAATGGGAGTGAAAGAAATGGCGGGCTGGAAAAACTTCGAAGGTGTTACTGCTGCAATTGCCGCAGACGAACCGCAGCTGAAGCAAGTCGACGCGATAACACCACCTTCAAATTATCGCGTCAATGGCCAACGCATTCCACGAGAGCCACACCGTTTTAGCGGCCGCACGGCTATGCTTGCAAATGTAAATGTTAGTGAACCTAAGCCGCCAGTTGATCCTGATTCTGCAATGTCATACACGATGGAGGGTTACCGAGGACTTCCCCCTTCGTCCATGATCCCGTTCTTTTGGTCTCCAGGTTGGAACTCAGTACAATCGATCAACAAGTACCAGCAGGAGGTAGGCGGGGCGTTGCTCGGCGGTGATCCGGGTATCAGACTTTTCGAAGGAACAGACCGCAGTCCGGAATATTACCCTACACCGCCGGAGAAGTTTATTTCGCTTGAAGGGCATTTATTAATGGTGCCTGTTCATCACATCTTTGGATCGGAAGAACTCAGTTCTCAATCTCCGTCTGTTGCAGAGCGGTCGCCGAAACCTTATGTCAAGCTAAATCCTGAAGATGCACGGCAATTGAACGTCATAGAGAACGATCTGTTGAGTTTCGAAGTTGATGGACAACCGTATGTTCTGCCCGTCAAGATAAATGATACCATTACCAAAGGAAGTGGTGGCTTGCCTTATGGTCTGCATGGATTGCCTTTTGTTGATTTGCCTTCATGGGCGATAATTAAACAGAGTTAATATGGATGAGTCAGTCTTAAATCACTTGTTCATAGTCGGAGGAGTTCTCGGGGGACTTCTTATCGTGGCGCCGGGCCTGATCTGGCTCGAACGACGACTGCTGGCATTGTGGCAAGACCGTTACGGTCCAAACAGAGCGGGACCATTCGGTGTTTTCATTGTTCTCGCCGATACACTAAAACTCTTCTTTAAGGAAGATTGGATTCCTCCGTTTGCTGACAAGTTTGTGTTTGTATTGGCCCCTGCGATAGTAATGATCACTGTATTTTTAAGTTTTGTGATCGTGCCTTTCGCGCCGGGCATTATCGTTGCAGATTTAAATATTGGAATACTGTTCTTTCTTGCGATGTCGTCAATGGGCGCCTACAGTATTATTCTTGGAGGCTGGGCGTCTAATAATAAGTATGCACTGTTGGGCGCAATGAGAGGAGCAGCTCAAATGATTTCTTACGAAGTGTTTATGGGACTTGCGCTAATGGGTACCGTGCTGATGGCCGGATCATTCAGTCTTGTAGATATCGTGGAAGCTCAAAGGGGATTATGGTTTGTTGTTCCGCAGTTTGTGGGCTTTATCATCTTCTTTATAGCAGGTATTGCGGAAACGCATCGCCTGCCGTTCGACATCCCCGAAGCGGAAAGCGAATTGATCGCAGGTTTTCACTCGGAGTATTCCGGTATGAAGTTCGGTATGTTTTTCGTCGGAGAATATCTGGGTATAACACTGATCTCAAGCATTACCGTCTGCTTGTTTTTCGGCGGATGGCTTGGCCCAGAATTTCTTCCTCCTTTGGTATGGTTTGTTATAAAGACATTCTTTTTTATCGGAGTATTCATCTTGCTGAGAGCATCCCTTCCCAGACCAAGGTATGATCAGTTGATGGAATTCGGATGGAAAATATTATTGCCAATAACGCTGATAAATTTGATGATCACAGCGGGAATACTGCTTTTCAACGAAGGGTAATAGGTGAAGGAAAAATTAAAAAGACATTTATGTTCAGTATTGTAAGAAGTATGTGGATCACGTTTATGCATATGTTTCATAAGCGCGAGACCGTTCAGTATCCTGAACAAAAAAATAAGCTCTCTACAAGATGGAGGGGCAGAATTGTACTGACTCGCGATCCGGATATGGGTGAACGATGCGTTGGATGCTACCTGTGCGCCGCAGCTTGCCCTGTTGATTGCATTTCACTACAGGCAACGGAAGATGAAAATGGACGGCGTTATCCAGAATTTTTCAGGATAAATTTCTCCCGTTGTATTTTCTGTGGGTACTGTGAAGAAGCCTGTCCTACTTATGCCATTCAGCTAATACCCGATTTTGAAATGGGAGAGTACAATCGCCAGAATCTCGTGTATGAAAAGAAGGACCTGCTGATTGACTTTGTAATAATTGGCCAGGGGAAATATGAAGGGTACAATTATTACAAAGTAGCGGGGCTGGCCATCGGAGGCAAAGGCAAGGGTGAAGCACAAAATGAAGAGCCTCCTGTCGATGTAAAAGATCTTCTTCCGTGAGATACAATTATTTGACCAACTAAGCATGTTAACAACATTCTATATCGCATCCGCAATAGCAGTGGTCTCAACGATAATGGTGATCACTCGACACAATCTTATTCATGCGTTAATGTATCTGGTCGTCTCGTTTCTGGCAATTGCTGTTGTATTTTACCTGCTTGGCGCTTCATTTATTGCAGCGCTCGAGGTCATCGTCTACGCAGGCGCCATTGTAGTTCTGATCATTTTTGTGATCATGATGCTGAATCTGAGGGCCGAAAGCGTGGACGAGGAAAAGGAATGGATGAAAGGCGGCATCCTGATAGGTCCGTCAGTTCTTGCCATTGTGTTGCTTGTAGAATTGTTCTACATTATTTCAAACGTGGGAATGACTGGTGTGGAGTATCACGATTTAGACGCAAAAGCAGTAGGGTTGTCGTTATACGGCCCTTATGTAATCGGCGTCGAACTCAGCGGTATCCTTTTGATGTCGGGCATAGTTGGAGCATATCACCTTGGCAGGCAGAAAAAGAAAATCGTCCATCGCTTTTTGGAAAAAGTAGAAGAATAAAACATGGAAAAGCATACTATACCTGTTGAAGCGGGATTATTACTGGCAGGCACTTTATTCATGCTCGGTCTCCTCAGTGTATTGATCAGACGGAATATAATTTTCATGCTGATCTCGGTAGAGATCATGCTGAATGCTGCTGGGCTCGCTTTTATAGTAGCCGGCGCTCGATGGGCACAAGCCGACGGGCAGGTCATGTTTGTTTTTATATTGACAATGGCTGCCGCTGAGGTTTCTGTGGGTCTCGCGCTGATACTTCAGATATACCATCAACTCAAGACATTGGATAGCGACGCGGCCAACAAGATGAAAGGATAACTGCATTGATCATGAGCAAGTATTACAACATGATAACGGCAAAATATACATTGATATGATAGAATTACTTTGGCTCATTCCGGCATTGCCGTTTACGGGGGCCTTTATTCTGATTACAATGGGTACACGGCTCTCACGCACTCTCGTGTCGATAATTGGCGCGGGTACGGTGGGAGTTGCTGCATTAGTGACCATCCTGATCGGACTGGAATTTCTATCGTCTGGAACGCCTTCATTCAACCAAGTTGTATGGAATTGGGTAAGTGTTGGCGGACTAAGCCTTCCTTTTGCGTTTCATTTCGATGCACTTTCTCTCGTTTTTCTTTTCGTAATCACTTTCGTTGGTTTTCTGATTCACATCTATTCTACAGAATTCATGCATGATGATCCTGGCTTCTCCAGGTTCTTTGCGTACCTGAACTTGTTCGTTTGCTCCATGCTTATCTTGGTTCTTGCAGACAATCTTGTACTCATGTACCTCGGGTGGGAGGGAGTAGGATTATGCAGCTATCTGCTAATCGGCTTTTGGTACGAGGATAAAAAGAACGGTGATGCTGCCAGAAAAGCGTTCATTGTTACCCGTGTCGGAGATACCGCCATGGCTATTGGGCTTTTTATGCTCTTCGATGCATTCGGAACGTTAAACATCCAGGATATTTTGACCCGCGCACCCGAGTTATGGTCGACGGGCTCTCAGGCGGTTACTGCCGTTGCTTTGTTGCTCCTGGGCGGAGCCGTGGGAAAGTCTGCACAACTTCCGCTTCAAACATGGTTGCCCGATGCTATGGCTGGTCCGTCGCCTGTGAGCGCACTTATTCACGCTGCAACAATGGTGACAGCTGGTGTATATCTGATCGCGAGGACACACGTTCTGTTTGAATTAGCTCCCGTGGCTCAACAGTGTGTGGGAGTAGTCGGAGCAATAACCCTGCTATTAGCCGGATTCAGCGCACTTACCCAAACGGACCTTAAGCGAGTGCTTGCCTATTCAACGATCAGCCAGATCGGGTACATGTTCCTTGCCCTCGGAGTTGGCGCATGGTCAGCTGCCATCTTTCACTTTATGATCCATGCATTCTTCAAAGCGTTGCTATTCCTTGGTGCAGGCGCAGTCATATTATTACTGCATCACGAACATGACATGTTCAAGATGGGTGGATTAAAGAACAAACTGCCTGTCATTTATTGGACATTCCTTATTGGTTCCGCATCTCTTGCCGCTGTACCATTTATCACAGCTGGTTTTTACAGCAAGGATGCAATCCTGTGGCTCACTTTTGCTGGAGAAAAAGGTAACATCTGGTTCTTCCTTGCTGCCTTGCTCGGAGCTTTCATAACCTCCATTTACACTTTCAGGATGGTGTTCGTAACTTTTTTTGGAGTCGAAAAAACTCATGTAAGCCACCATGCTGGAACTGCAATGACCATTCCGTTAGTCATATTGGCTGTTCTTTCACTCTTCGGAGGTTTCATTGAGCTTCCTCATACGATGGGCCATGTAGAGCTTTTTTCAGAATACCTCAGCCCGGTCTTACCCGCAGTTTCACTGCATGAAGGAGCAGAGCATTCGGAATGGACTATTCAATTGATCGCCATCGGCCTTTCGCTGACAGGCATATACATTGCGTACTTTTTTTATGTCAAGAAACCTGAACTCGCAGATCAGGTAAAACAATCATTGGAAGGGATGCATCATGTCTGGTTGAATGGATGGGGCTTTGACAGCCTCTATGACGCCATATTGGTAAGGCCGTTTGTTTTTCTTGCAACTATAAACAAGGCCGATGTGGTCGATCGATTTTACAGTATGATCGTTTGGGTTTCCGAACAATTTAATCGCGTATTCGCAAAGGCTCAAGGAGGCATACTGCGATGGTACGTAATGGGTATTGTGGTTGGAGCTATATTAATCATAACCCTTGGGCTACTATTATGATACTACTCCTGCTAATCGTTATACCCATGGCTGGCGGACTCATCGCCTGGATCGTCGAAAGAATAAATAGCTCTTTTGCCCGTTGGGCGGCCGTCCTATCTCTACTCATTAACCTCATTCTTGCAGTTACCATGTGGATTGAGCAGCCTATAGCTGGCGCGCCTTCACAGTGGATAACCAAATTTGCGGTTCCCTGGATACCAAGCTTTGGTATCAGTTTCAGCCTGGCGATTGATGGGTTAAGCTTACTTATGCTGATCCTTACTTTTTTCCTGGGGATTCTGGCAGTTGTCACCTCGTGGAATGAGATTAAATACAAGATCGGCTTCTTTCATTTTAATTTGCTGTGGGTATTGGCTGGTATTACCGGAGTCTTTTTGACGATGGACCTTTTCCTTTTTTATTTCTTCTGGGAGGTTATGCTCATACCGATGTACTTATTGATCGGTATATGGGGACACGAGAACAGAAGATATGCTGCTTACAAGTTTTTCATCTTTACCCAAGCAAGCGGACTAATGATGTTCCTTGCGATCCTGGGGTTATACTATGTTCATGGCAATCTCACAGGAACATATACATTCGACTATTTCCAATTGTTGAATACGCCTTTCGAAGGCGGAACAGGACGTTGGCTGATGTTGGGGTTCCTGGCAGCATTTATCGTAAAATTACCGGTGGTGCCTTTCCATTCATGGCTACCTGATGCCCATTCGGAGGCGCCCACTGCTGGAAGCCTTATTCTGGCAGGTCTTCTCCTGAAAACCGGCGCTTATGGATTACTTCGTTTTATTATTCCATTGTTTCCAAATGAAGCGCATGAGATTGCGCCTTGGGCAATGCTGCTTGGTGTAATCGGTATACTGTACGGTGCACTGCTTGCATTTTCTCAGACTGATTTAAAACGCCTTGTAGCCTACACCAGCGTAAGCCATATGGGATTTGTCATGCTAGGTGTCTTCGCTTTTAATGAGCTGGCACTTCAGGGTGTAGTAATGCAGATGATCACCCATGGAATCAGTACGGGAGCTTTATTCATTTTGGCTGGTTCACTTTACGAAAGAATACATACCCGAGACATTGAGTCTATGGGAGGATTCTGGAAACAGATGCCGTTTATGGGAACAATAGCACTAATCTTTGCTATGGCATCACTCGGCTTGCCGGGCTTAGGAAACTTCATTGCCGAATTCCTCACGCTCGTCGGATCATGGCAGGCGAGCCACATACTCACCATTCTTGCTACGATTGGGCTGGTGGCAGCGACCGCATATTCACTACGGATCGTTGCAAAGGTATTTCACGGTGTCGAGTCGAAACAGGACCATGCACTTCACGATCTTACACTGCGGGAAAAGTTAATTCTTTTACCGCTGGTAGCATCTATCATTTGGCTGGGCTTGTTCCCGCAATCGGTGCTCAACCTATCAAGGCCGACCATTCAGCCGTTGTCAATTGAGGCTGTGCAGAGCGGACCGAAGGCTGAAATTTCCGCATCAACTTTAGAGAAAGGAGGAAACCATGAGTAGGACCGATTTTATGAGTATTGTCCCGCTCTTTATCCTGACCAGCGCGGCAATCCTGATCTTATTCTCTATCGCCGTCAAGCGGAACCATAAAGTCATTTACGTGATTACCTCGGTATCCCTTGCTGCCGATTTTGTGTACCTCGCTTTGTACAAAGCAGAAGCGAAGTGGGTGATTGAACCGTTATTTATTTTTGATGGCTTCGCGACTTTCAACACCGGACTTATCTTGCTGACTGCATTGGCAATAACGATGATATCGTACGCTTACTTCGAACAACGCGAGGAACGAAAGGAGGAATACTACATCCTCCTTATTCTTGCTACGCTAGGAGCAGTGGTACTGGTGATAAGCAAACATTTTGTATCACTATTCCTCGGGCTAGAGATCCTCAGCGTTTCACTTTACTCTATGATCGCGTACCTGCGAAAACGAGAACGGTCGGATGAAGCCGGTATAAAGTACCTTATTCTGGCAGCCTTTTCATCGGCGTTCCTTTTGTTTGGAATGGCGCTTGTTTATGCGACAACGGGTACGATGGAATTTGCAGGTATTGGAAAGTACCTTTCGTCATCGGATTCACTTTCATTCGTCATCGGATTCACTTTCAAAATTTCTTTATGCAGGATTTGGAATGATGGTCGTTGGAGTCGGTTTCAAGTTGAGCGTGGTACCATTCCATATGTGGGCGGCTGACGTGTATGAAGGTGCACCTGCACCGGTCACCGCATTCATAGCAACGGTCTCAAAAGGAGGGATGGTCGCGTTGTTAGTGAGATTCTTTCAGCAGGTGGACGGAAGCAAATATCCGTCGCTGCTCTTGTCTTTCACTGTCATCGCAATCGCTTCAATGTTCATCGGAAATTTTCTTGCATTGCGTCAGTCAAACGTTAAACGCGTTCTTGCGTACTCTTCCATCGCGCACATGGGTTATTTGCTTGTTGCATTTCTGGCCGGCGGCAAACTAGGAGCAGAAGCAGTAAGTTTTTATCTGGTAGCCTATTTTATCACGACGACCGGTGCGTTTGGGATTCTCGCTACGCTCTCGGACAAAGATCGTGACGCCGAGTTTATTGATGATTATCGCGGTCTGTTCTGGACCAGACCATGGACGGCGGCAATGTTTACGGCGATGCTTTTATCCCTTGCCGGAATTCCGTTGACTGCGGGATTTATTGGCAAGTTCTACATCGTTGCTGCGGGAGTCAATGCGCACCAGTGGCTCCTCGTTATTATGCTTGCCATAAATAGCGCACTTGGACTCTACTACTACATAAAGATCATTGCCACAATGTTTGAGCAGCGCGAAACAGGGGAGGAAGAGTCGGCCGATCAGCTTCACCCTTACATCTACATTGTTAGCGGCGTAACGATGGCAGTGCTGACCATCTTGTTGGTTTGGATTGGGGTTGCCCCTGGCACGGTAATGAACGAAATCAACAGATTATTAATCAACTATTGACTAGTTGAGCGAAGCCATATTTTGTATTACACCCAGTAGTATTTTTAGTGTCGATCACTCCAGCATTGGTTGATAGTCAT
>Ga0193738_1000205_pt1 | contig 41285 bp, 54 predicted proteins | sample L2a1metaG_FD_144927 | JGI IMG/M metagenome (GOLD analysis project Ga0193738, IMG submission 144927) | Soil microbial communities from a riparian zone of the East river system, Colorado, United States - L2a1 | ecosystem: Environmental > Terrestrial > Soil > Riparian zone | place: USA: East River... | reverse complement strand
CGATCCCCGATGCCATCCGAACGCAAATCATTGCACTTGCGCGTTTCGGGGCTCGCATGCGTGGCACAGTCACTCGCGACACTTACCGAAACGACATCATCACGTCTCGCCCAAGTGCTGAAGTCGGAAGCCGACTCGGTAAACAACTCGCGAAACTCGTCCAATCGCTCGCGCTCGTCCGGCAACGCACCGTCGTTGGGAAAGAAGAATATCGGCTCGCGAAAAAGGTGATGCTGGATACGATTCCCCAGCGGACGGAAGATATCTTGCGACACATCCTGTTGACGTGTCCCACGGCCAGCGATACCATGACGACGGCAGACATTCATGCAAAGTCACGGTATCCCGTGGCCACGGTCGGGCGCATCATGCAGGATCTGACGATTCTGGATATCGCCAAGCGTGTTGTTACGAAAACAGGACCGCATCACGGCAATGCGACGGCCTGGACACTATCGGATTACATTCGGGAGATCATCAAGAAGGCGGGACTGTATAAAACGGATGAGGAATTGACGCGGCCCGTCCGCATGTCCATTCGGATTGTAAAGCGGAGAAAAAAATGAATGAACAGGATCGCCCCGTCTCTCAGCGGATCGTAGAGGCGACGGCTATTATGGCGAACATCACCGAACGCAAGCGGTGCCCCCATCGGCCAGATGGTGCGTGTGGAAGCTGTCTTCCGCGTATTGTGGGGGCGGTGACTTTACTCGCCTCCTCGCCTCCTGTCAAATCGGTAGAGGCACAGGCTATTGTCCGTCGAGCCGCTGCATTCGTGCGTGGGTTCTATTCATCACCAGCCGATGGCGTAAATACAGCGGCGGCGGCGCCATGGCGAGCCTTACAGAACGCGGCGAAAGCGATTGAGGAGAACGAGGCCACGCTGATTCTGTCGGCGGTAATGCGATCCGCTCCCGCGCCCCCTGACGAGCCGCCCCAAAATGAGGCTGAGCGCCGTGAAGCCTTGAGTGTTCGTAGCCATGAACTTCAACAAGCTGCCGGAAATGGACGACCGATTCCTCGTAGGAGGCCCGCCCCTGACGAGCCTCCCTGCCGAGCGTGTGTAGATGGTGAATGCCCGACGCATCTCGGCACGCCGTCGCATCTCGGAGCACCCCCTGACGAGCCGCCCCCGTCGCGTGTCCCGTGCAATCACGGACTAGAAGCGTGGTGTGCCGACTGCGCGGCACCCCCTGCCGGCGTACGCAACGAGGATTTCTGGATGGACGAGTTGGAGTATCAACTTGGCCGTCCGTTGATGCCTACCGGCCGCGATCATCTGCGCTCATGGCTTAGGGCATTCGCTGCGAACGTCAAGCGTCAGGCGTTGGCCTCCCCGCCCCCTGACGAGCCGCCCCTACTCGATTGCGTAGAAGCGGAGATACAGAAGCCGGGATACGCCATCCTGCGCGGGTGGTTGGCGATCCACGGTGGCGAGTCAGCACGCATAGTGCTCGAAGAAGTCACGCAACTCGTCAGGACGCTACGTGTTGCACCCCCTGACGAGCCGGAGGCCCACCCCAGAGGAGATAAGAAGTCATGATGCATCCTGATTGCGAAGGACACATTATTCAAGACGCCGCCGTGTTCAGCATCTGGGCCTGGCTGTGGATTATCTGGTTGGTGTCGTTTGTCATCATCGAATTGCTGGCGGCGCGGAAGGGCGGCGTCACCACGTTAAGCGAACACATCTGGAAATGGCTGGGCGTGAAAGGCAACATGACGGGAAAGAAACGCGTGTTCCGTTGGTTGCTTCGAGCGGGACTGGTTGTGTTGACACTGCATTTGGGATGGGGGTGGCCATGAATCGTCGTGGATTTCTGGGGAGTATTGCCGCTGCCGTGGGAGCCGGATTGGTGAAGCCGACAGCTACGCCGGAACTTGCTCCTCTGTTGAACGAAGCTGTCGAATGGCCCAATCCACACACCCCCAAACTGGGGGAGCGGATGACAGTTGCACATAACGGAGAATTACATGAGGGCACCGTCGTCGGCATTGCACTGGACGCCGGTGATAAAGGGGACAGCATCAACGTGCAAATGATCACGGGCGACCTGATGCGGTCACACGGCGACATTGTGGAGTTACAAGCCGGTGGTCGAATCCAGCCGGGGGATTTCTTGCATGCGTCGTCATCCGGCCGCGTGATCTCGTTCAAAATGAAAGCCTAAATCTCCCCTGCGCCCATTTCTGTCGTCCCTGTTGCCGGGACGGGCGCAATACCCTCACACATTATCCGCTACCCCGCTGGGACGGTCGGGACTGAACCCTCGACCCTCCCGGCCCCGCCCGTCCCCATATTGGCCCGAACCGGATCCCCAAACCACCGCAAAAAGCCCCTTAGTTTCGTTTCTAAGCGATTTTGGGGGGTCCGACCATACCCAACCCGCCCAAAACGGCCGTACATGGGGGAACGTCCCACGGGGACGCGTAAATGGCCCCTTAAAGGCCCTTAGTTTCGATGTGCGGGGGTTCCCCGGGCACCGGACGGCACCCGGGGCGGTTGGGACTACGATTCGTTGGACGGGCGCGATGCGGCCGCGGCCAGTGCCGCCCGGACCCGATCATCCTCGATGATGATGTCAAAGGCGGCGTCCATTTCTTCGTCGGTCATGGACGGGTTGGTCACGCGGAACATGGCCTTCAATTTCGTAGCAATATCGACGCCGATGCCGGCCAGGGTCTGAGCGACCATGATCCAAGCGGTAATGGCCTGTGGGTTCATGTTACTGCACCTTCGCTTTCTGGACAGTGGCCGTCAGGCGCACGACTTCGGGCACCTGTTGCAGCCCCTTCAATTCGGACAGGATGGTTTCGATCAGCGACGCCAATTCCGACAAGTCCGGATTGATGCCGGTCTTCATCTGATTGGTCAGCGTCGCATGCAACGTGAACGCTTGCGCCAGACGCAAGTTAATCGCCTGGTGACGGCCCGGGGTCAGCCCAATCTTCTGGGCCAACGGGGTCGAGCATTCAGACCGATTGGGGACCGAGTCCTTCACGCTGCCCACACCCCAGCAGATTTGGGCTTCCAAATCCTGGGCCAGTGCCAGGCTGTCGTGCGACACCTGCATCGTCTGCAGGCGCGTGGTCTTGGCCGCGCATGCCGACACCAGGAACGCCCCGGATAACGCCATCGCCAACAGAATCACGGGCATCTTGGGGGGACCGCCCGTCGCATCGCGAGGCTGTGTCGGGCTGAGGCCTTCCGCAACCCGGGCCTCCGCCAGTTGATTCGGCGTCACGAGTGCGCGTGTCACAACCGCGAGCACCGCCTCCACCGCGATCATGAGAGCCCCGAGTTGATCGATGGAGATTTTCCACCCGAATTGAATCCCGGCGTAGATGACGGCACGAATGGCCGCGCCGATGAGCACTGGTTCGTTGAACAATCGATTCACGTTTTTCTCCTATTTAGTGGCTCGCCAGACTTCGACGTTCGCGCCGTTGAAGACGCGTGTGGGCGTGAAGCCATCCGCCCACCGGATCGTCCCCTTGTGATGCCCGTAGGCACACGCCCACGCCTCACGTCCGTTCGTGCAGGGCCGCACTTTCTCGAATCCATCAAACCCCGTGACGGGCGAGTGGGCCACGCCAGCATTGATATATTGCCAGTCAGGGCCGTGTGGAATGTCCGCCACGAACGCCGACTCCTCTAACCCGGGGATCAGGTCATCCTGTTCGCTGATGTAATGCGTGGTGAACGCCATCTGGAAGATGGCCGTGCATGCCGCCGCTGCCACCAGTGCCTCGGCTCTGTTGTCCCGTCGCCCCGGCACGAATACCGAGGCCATGCCCATCGGCTCATCATGCCACAGGCCACAGCGCCGGATGGTCGGATCGTCACGGAAGTCAGTGAATCCTTTCAGATGGTCCACCCACCGTGCATAGCGCGCAGGGTCATGATGGCGGTCCCCGTGCAGCACCAGCATGTCCGACGTGCGTGCCAGCGTGTTCAACTCCCCACGCAACGGTTGGCCCTCCGACTCACTGGTCACGAAGTCCACCGGATCCCCGACCGAGAATTGCCGTGACTTGTAAATGGCCGCGAATTCACGGGCCAACTCCAACAGCTTGGGGTCCGTGGCGGACTCCCATCCGTTCTTGAACGGTTCGTTGGCCAACTGGGGAATAACGCCTGGGCGGTCACTGCACCACCCAGCATACTCCCGGACCAGGGCCACACGGTCATGGTGGAAGGGAAGTAATTCTTGGGCGTCGGCAAACAAGCACCCCTCGACATATAGCCCCCGGTCATTGGCCATGTCCACAGCGCGTTCAATCGATTGCCAGTAATTGAACTGACCCGGCGTAAACGAGAACAAGTATTTGGCCATCAACAGATAGCGGACACAGTTCCGCCGTGTGGCCACGGCACGGTCCAACCGCCGTGCGACCTCATCATGCCGGTTGATGGAACACAGATACGGCATGGAGAATTCGGTCAGCGCACGGACCCCCAGCCATCCCGCATCATTGCGGAAGCGTCCATCCTCGACACGGACAAATCCACTGATGGACCCGCCACCGCTGCTTCCGCCGTACGGCACGATCAGCGGCACGTCATCGTAGAGGCTCACAGTTCAATCACCGTCAGGTTGGGCGACGCATACGGCGTGGTCCGGACGCCCTGATGAATGTACTCGATCATGGCTACGATCAACTTGTTGGGCGTGCGGCCGACGAAGTACGATTCGTAATTGCCACGCGGGTCCACCACAGGCGTCATGTAGAACAGCTTGCGGACATCGTTGCTCCCGTACTGGGTCACATCGACGCCGATCATCAGGCTGGGCACCGACTGCGACGTCAGTTGCAACCGGCCCTGGTCATCGGGTTTCTCCAACGTAAACATCTCCCAGTTGCCTTTCACCTCCAGATGTTCGAAGGTCAATTTCTTGGTGGACGGGTCCACGGATCCGTACAGGCCATTCGGCCCCAACACGGCGACGGTGCAAGGAATCATAGTTACCTCAATTGGAGTAATGAGTGGAAAGGTGTCTGGTGTCGGCGGCGGGTCAACTGGGTCGGGCGGCTCGACTGGCCCAGCTGGATCGATAGGCATCAGGTCCACGGACACGTGCGAGGCGGCTTTCAAATTCTCGAACGCGTCCATCAATTCTGGGTGAGCGGTAATGCCGTTCCCGCGTTGGTACGCGAACGGCGCGACAATCTTGATTCGAGGCGACATGTTCACGATGTCTGACACCCGCCACAGAGCGTCCAACACCTCGGCCACGGTCCACAGTTCCGGCGGCGTACCCCCCGGCACCCCTCCCTGGCAGTAGAACATGGGGATGACGCCGATGTCCCCCGGCCACGTACGAAGCAGTGTTAACGCGTTCGTGTGCCAGCGGTCCACACTACTCAACAGGGTTTCGGACTTCAACCGATACAGCTCGATGCACGGTACGTCCCACGGCCGCAACGATGCCGGAGGAATCCAGACATCCGGCGCATCATGGCCGCACAGGACGCGCATGCCGTATTGCTCGGCCTGGTCAATGGCTCCCGGGATGGCGTCTGGACGCTCGACGTAAATCCCCAGGCTGTTGTCATCCATCCGATACAGCGTCCCGGCTGCGACCTCGGGATCTTTGAACGGGACGGTCATGACCGGATAGTTAAAGTTGAACACCGGAATCGGCACCGGCGCGGGAGGATTAATCTCCGACATCAATAGGAACGGGAACTGCCTGACGGCGGCATTGATGCCATACGGCAGCGGCATGCCGACGCCCGTTCGCACATCGATGTCATAGCCCCAGATATCGCCCGGGCCTTCACCCTCTGTTTTGGAGACAACCACGCGCACCGTGGATGGCCCTGCGGCGGCGATGGCATGCCACCCGTCTCCCTGGGGAAGAATCGAATAGGCGCGTTCGGCCGAGGCGAACGGGTGCAGCACGATGCCCTTCGTGCCCGAGTAATAGCAGACCCACCATTCGTTGTTGACGAACACGGCGCGTGCCGCCCAGACGCCTCCGGCGCTGTAGTAGGATGGCGGCGGCAAGTTGTGAACGCGAATCATGGACCCTTCCATCCAGATGGCGCGTTGGCCCCCCAGCAATTGCAAGGCCGAGGCATGTCCCGCCGTCAACGTCCACAGGTCGCCGTTCACCTCTCGCACCCGGGACGGCCCATCCGCATGGTAGGACGGCTTGAACGCGACGGACGCATCCGGCCCCATGCCCAGCAATCCCGCGTCTGGATCGCGCATGTCCGTTGTAGAGAACAGCCCGGATCCCGACAGCCAGGCCGAGACATGACCCCCACCAGCGAAGATCAGATTGGCGGGGGTATAGGACATCGACCGCTTGAATGAGCGCGTGAACATCCGGCGTACGGGTGGCGGCGTGGCCAGCATCACGCCCCCGGGAAACGGCACCCGGGCCACCGTCCCCAGCACGCGATTGTAAAGCGAGACAATCCAGTTGTCCTGCCCATTGGCGAATGCCACGTAGTTACGATCCGCCCATCCGCCGACACCCCCAATGCCAAAGGCCGCGTTGTTGATAGAGGCATAGCCGCCGCCCACCCCGTGCGCGGCATCTAACGATTCCGGCTCGATATGTGGCATGACGATCTCCTATCGAACGGGGGGAATCAACTGCTCAACGGCGGCACAGCACTCGCCATCTTCTTCAATCAGGCGCTGCATGTCCACATGCCGCATCCAGAACCGGCCCTGCTGCCCGAAAGCACGGCCCCACGAGTTCAGGAATCGAAACATCTTCGTCGTGCGGTTATAGCCAATGCACAAATACGCGTGTCCGCCGGCCAGTCCGCCGCCAATGTTGACCAGTCCCGCAACGGTCGGGTTGCTCATGTCCCAGTACCAGTTCGTGCCCATGACCAGCGTGCCCCGGCCCGTCAACAGCCACGTCGCGGCCTCGTCAGCGGAACGCGTCCACAGGTACGACTTCAAATGCCCGGCATCTTGAAAATGCTTGGCCCCGGCACGGATGGACGTGCCCGATTGCAGTACGCTGATGTCGGTGGCCGTGGCTTCGTGATCGTTCTCGGTCCATTCGTCGATGGCGACGATCTTCCGATACGTGTCATAGACGTTGGGCGGCGTCTTGGACATCATCAATGCCGCACACAGAAATGCGACCCAGGCATGCGCGACGCAGGTGCCGGTGCCACCCTGATCCATCGGCAGAAGAGGGCCGGTCTGATAGTAACGATTGGTCGGGAGGGGCGCGGGGCGTAACACGGCTCGCATGGGGTAGGCGTAATCGCGCACGTCCGGTTTTGCGAGTCGTCCAAATCCACGATCTTCAAACATGATGCACTCCTTATGCTGCGTAGGCTTTACCCGTGAATCCAAATCGTGGCTGCCCACTGCGCTCGGGCATGGTCAGCGGCCGTGCGGACCACAACACGGATGGATTCAAGAAATACAAGGCGCGATTCCGCCACCCGTTCCGCCACTTGATGTTGACAGGGCGACGTTGAATCAGGTTCTCGTAATACGCCACGCGGACGCCCACGAAGACCGGATTCCACTCCCGTTGACTGGTCAACCCCACCGTCTCTCGACCCAGGAGCCCATCCACCCGAGCGCCGACCGTTTCCTGGAGCAGACGAACGGACGTGGCAACTCCGGCGTTGACGCCCATGTCAATCGCGTTGACTTTCAATGTCGAATCCGGAAGCAGGTCAAACGGCTTCACAAACAAGAACCGGTAGACTTCAAACGCTTCCTTCCGGGTCAGGGTTTGGATATCCCGGGCCGTGATGGATGTGACCGGCACGCGTCGATACTGCGCCAGCACGGGCATCGTCACGCCCCAGCGTGTCGGCCCCCCGGCATCCGCCGGATCGTCGGTGTAGATGCTGCCCTCGTGCAGCAGGATCAGTTCGATGATCTCGAAAGCGTTCACGATTTTGACTCCGACCCTGTGGGCGCGTCCATCGCCATCGTACCTCGAGCGGTGGTCTTGCCGTTGACGATTATGGCCACCTCGTGTACTTCTTTATCCTTCAACGCTTTATCGACTTTATTCTTGTAGTCATGTCGCTGGCGTTGATCGACAGCCGCGTCCATCGCTAACCACAATGTCAGCATCATCAACCCGATGCGAATCAATGATGCCTGTTCAGAGTGGAGGTGCATTTCCCATGGCGGCGGCGGCATCAGCACACTAATCAATCCCATCACGACCAACAGGCCCAATGCGCCCACTCGGTTCATCTGGGCTCGCACGGTAATCTTGGCAATCAATCGCAACGGGTCTTCTGGGGGCGCATCGACCACCTCCAATGCCGTATCCACGACGATGAACAAGCGCCATACTTCCAGCGCGAACCCGATAATCGCTACCACGAACTGCAATATCTCGATGCCTGACGCAACACCGATAGTGAACGCCATCATAGTTTCAGCTCCCGTTTGGCCCAGAATTCGGCTTCGTCTTTCAAGGCTTTCAATTGACGCGTAACTTCCACGCGTTCGTGGGCCGTGTCGGTCCGAGCCGTCTCCCGCTGGGCATCGTAGGCGTCCCGCTCCGCCACGGTAGACAAACGCCGCTCGTGAATTTCACTGGGTCTCCGCATAATGAACCGCCATAGGCGTAATAGCATGGCTGTGTTCGTCAGTCGTCGGAGGATTCCGACTTCCGATGCTCCTTGCTTGCTTTGACGCGAAGAACCGTGGCTTGGGTTTCGGCGATTCCAAGTCCGGTCATGCACTGTGCTCTCCACCAGTCACGCTCCTCTTCTAGTCGTCTACACTCTCGTACCTCTCGCTCCAAATCCTTGACATGTTGACTCTCCAAATCAACAAAGTCTTGTTGCCATCGCCAGATACGCAGCCTACTGCCGACGAGAATGATAAAGAGCAGCGTGGCAAAGCCTGCCCCGGCTAACTTGCTGCCCAATGAAATCAGCTCGTCCATGATTCTTCTCTCGAGATGTTATTTCTTTTTGACGAACGTCAACTGGGGAGTCAATTCGTAGCCCGGATGCGCCGCTGTGATGCGAGTGATTTGACGCATTTTTTCGGCGTTAACGCTATCCAGTTTTTCTTGCAGCACGCCGATGGACATGGAAAAGCCATCTCCTACAACTTGTAACTGCTGCAACACCCGTTTGTCTTGCTCGGAAACGACCGGGACATCCTCGGTCTTGGGTGCGGGTTTCTGATCCTGGGAGGAGACCGCCGTTCCCGCTAGGACAAAACCGATGACGAACATTCGAGCATTCCACCGTGACATATTGTTTCTCCTATTCAAACCGTGTATATGGTTGCGCTCGCCCGACACAGGTATTGTCGCCCCGCACCCCCATTGAAGGCAACGAATTTTCTGGTCGTCAGTGTTTGTTGGGGTTTTTGATCACTTTTAATTGATTCTCAATTTCCCGAATCCTTGCTTCCAATTCCTGAATCGTTTTTACCATTGGCGCGATGAACGCCTCGTAGCTTAGACCACTTGCCACACCATCCTCACCCCACGCGATGCCGGTGAACTTCGGCGCGAGCTTTGCCACATCCTGAGCGAGAAATCCTTGGTAACGATCCTTGCCCCACTCCGGCCGCTTCCATGAAAATTCCACAGGCCGTAAATTGAGAATGAAGTCGGAACCGTATGGGGTGTCGATGATTCCCGTCTTCTCACGCTCGTCGGACTCTACAGCAGGTGCGTTTATGAGGTAGATCGTGTTCCAGCGGAAGTTCGCCGTGACGCCGAGGTTCTTCGTGCCGTTGTTTTCGGGGAATAGTTGCGTGCCGTCCCAGAAGAAGCGAACGTCTCCTGCTCCGAAGCGAAGACGGTTAGAAGAATCGTTGTCCATGTACGTGTCGGAGTCTCCGGTAAAGGAGAACCTCGCGCCGGAACCGATGTAGACGCTTCCAACCGTACCGAGGCCGGTGTTCGTATAGAGGCCGTAGGTAGCGTGGGAGGCGAGGTAGTAAGAAGTCTGGAAGCTACCAAGACCGGAACCGGTCTGCGGGCCGGGATAAATGTACTGCCCGCTGTCCTGATGGAAGGGCCAGTATAATTCTAATCCTGTCGTACTGAGCGACATCAAGTTAAAGTTCACGTCGTTGATCATGGAGTACATGTAGACACGTCCCAGAGTCGCGTGAAGGTTTATCTGGACGTAGTCTTGGGTGAGACCACCTCCGGTCGGCGTATTGAAGGCTCCAATGTTGACCTCCGGAAACCGACCGCCATCAGCACCCGTCCACTCTGACCGAATGTCGATGGCCATAGTGCTGCCACTTCCCGCGTCGTAGCCAAAGAGTCCGTGATTTCGTGTGGCTCCAGACCACGAGTAGGACGTCGTGTTGGCCCATCCTGCCGAGCTGAATGGCAGTAGTGAAATACCGCTGGAGTTGATCGTCAGGGACGAACTGACTAAGGCGATATTGTTACCGTCCCACGTCAGATAATCAGCAGACGGATTTCCAATCGAAAATTTGTAGCCGCTGCTGTAGCCGAGGAACCAGCCCGTGCCGGTGTTGTAGCCGCTCTGCCCGCCCCTGATCGCTCCGGTGTTACCGACGTCGATCCCGAGGTTCGTGATCGTCACGTCGTTCGAAGAGTCTCCAAGCCACCCACTGGTAATGGCTGCGCTGATCGCTGGGCCACCAGCGCTTGAGGATGTTGCATAGTTGCCAGTGACGTTCGTCAGATCGGTCTTCGCTGCGTTGCCACCGGTGACAGTAACGCTCCCGGTAAAGGTCGCCGCACCCGCCGCCGTGACCTGTGCGAAAGTTGTCGTGTTGTGACCAATGCGGACGCCGTTCGTCGGGTCGATCTTGATCCAGGCGTTCGCGGCGTCACCGACCGCCAGTCCGTAGGTGTCCGCCACATAGCCGTAAGAACCGTTGAGGTTCCCCATGCGGATGCGGGTCTTCGCGCTAGAACCCCAATCGGTGAAGGACGCCACGCCCCCAAGCACGTTGATGTATGGCGCGTTGGTGTCGTCGGCGGTGAGGTAGATCGAGCCCTGACGCGAGGTATCCGAAGTCGAGCCGAGGCGCACGAAGTCCATGCCAGCCTGCGGTGGGCTGTAGGTCGAGCGCAGCGTGGCCGTGAAGTGCGTCGTGTCCGCCACGGCGGTGACGGTCATGTCGGACTGGTACGTGCTGGTGCCGGTGAATCGCTGCGCGCGAATCAGGTCGTTGACAGCGAAGCCGTGCGAGGACTCCGTCTCGATAACGTAGGACGCCACCGTCGCTGCCTTGAAGGACGCGGCTACGATGCCGTACACCACGGCGGACTGCTGTGTGGCCGTGGCTGCCTCGCTCGCGGTGACTATCTTGTACTCGTTGAAATACCAGTAGCCGGGGTCGCCTATGATGGGAAAGGACTGGCCGGTAAAACCTGCACCCGGAATCACAGGCTCTGCGAATCCACCACCAACTGCAATGATAACTTCTGATGGGGCCGTGACTGTGACGGTGCCCGAGGTGATTGAGACGCCGGTGGTCGCCTGACTAGCGAAGCCACTGAATGGATCACTACTCGTCTGGACGCCGCTGAACTCTTCCACCGCGAAGATGCGGTAAATGACCGGCGTGGTCAGAGCACAACTCACCACGTTCGCGGCGTGCCCGGTAATGTTCCAGGCGTAGTAGAGTGCAATTTTGTCGCTGCCGCCAAACGCCGTCAGCGTGCTGCCAGCTTGCGTGTAGGTGTTCCCGGCGGTATCTCCGCAACTTGATACCGACGCAGCGACTGGGAAGATCACCCCGATGGTGACCAGATTGCCGGTGGTGTGTACCTGCGCCGGAGCGGTGATAGTTGAGCCGGATGCGACGTCGCCACCTCGCACCCCACTGACACGAGCGATCCCTCCGGTCACCGCCTTTACGGTCCCGGTGTTCGCTACGAAGATTGAACCGTTCGTGGCCCGAATCTGGTGGACGAGCAGTTCGTAGACGTTGAAGATGCCGCGCACCGACAGCCGATCCACTTCAAGGAACGATTGGCTGGCGAAGCTGCTGTCGTTGTTGAGCGTGTAGCCGCTTCCGCTCCAGCCGCTCGCATAGGTCGTAGCGAGCACCTTCCCACTCGGAACGGTCACGGTGCCGCCAGTGGGGTTCAAAGACAGCACGCCAACAGGCGTGATCGTGAGGTCGCCGCTGGACGTCGTGATGAGCGGCGTCGTAAGGCTCGTCGTCGCAGCGAGGCTCGTTACGGTTGGAGTCGGGGTGAAGAACGGATTGCCGCCACTAGCTGCAAGAACGGAGTTTGAGGCACCGGCGCTCGTGACCCCCGCCGCGCTCGTTCCGTTGCCGAACAGGACGCCGTTCGTCGTCAGCGTGCCTAAGCCCGTGCCGCCGTGGGGCACGGTCACGGGGCTGGCCCAAGACAGGGCCAACGTGCCGCTAGTTGTGACGGGAGAACCGCTGACCGAAAACTCAGATGGAACGGTTAATCCAACACTGGTGACCGTGCCGTAGGTGTTGATTTTCTTCCATACGCCCGAATTATTCTTTGACCAGACATCGCCGGTCGCAGAATCAATGTAGAACGCACATGTTGCATGGCCGGAAGGCGTGCCGCTGCCCTGGTATATTTCACATGCCGCCGTGCCCAAGTAAATCCGGAGCGGGGAGATTTCGTCCGTCTGTGCAGACACTCGCGCCCCACACAGTAAAACCAGCATCAGTAATATCAGTATCCGAAACATGTGTATCTCCTTACCCAGCCAAGACGGCTGTAACAAATCCACCTTCATTCGCTGTATCGACTTCAAGATACAGCACATAATTATGTCCTGCAATAATGCCAACAGACGTCGGAATTTCGACCGCAGAAGTACCCGTTTGTTGCCCTAACGAGATGTAAGACGTCGCCGTCTCGTCGTACAGCCATGCCTTGGTGATGACCCCAGATGACCGGGATCGAATTTCGGCATAGACCATTGCGGTAAATGAAGTCGTGGCATGGAAGCGGTTCGCGTTTACCGCTGGCATTTTTACACCGGCACCCGTCACCCGTGACGTATCCCGCGAGCCGCCCAGCGTGAATTGCCCGACATTGACCACAGCAGTTCCGCCGCCCCCGCCCGTGGTGACAACCAAGATGCCGCCATTACTGCTATTCCCGCCGCTCCCCCGTTTGAAAATTTCTTTGGCCGTCTCTGTCCACAGCTTTGGTAACTTGACGCCGCCACTGGCTGACACGGTACGCCACATCTCGGAATCCGTGACCATCTTGCCAGTTACTTCGGTCACGATGAATGTGCCCGACAAATTGCGGAATGAAGAATTAATGGATTGCGTCTGGCCTGGATAGATAAGTTTCTCTTTCGTGGTGTAAACCACCTGCTTCGGCACGGCCAGTGCCTTCTCCAAATGCGCGTCAGCCCACATCTGGGCCAACCCGTAATCGAAGACCGTGGGTTTGTCGATGACACGCTCCCAAATACCGCGACCCGCAGGAGGATTGGCTTGCTCGGCCAGATCATTGGCATAGACTTTATTGGTGAGGGACTCATCTTCACCATTCTGCATCGTAGCGATGGGGATATCGCCCTCTCCGAACCATCCCGCATCAATCTTCGTCGAGCCAACATCAATGCTGTTACCATCATCTCCCGGTTCGATGGCTTGAGCGGTCAGCCATCCAGAGAACCGAAGATACGCTTCAGCTTTGTTGTTCTTCGGGGTTGAAGCCGCATATGCACTACCGGACCCTCCAGGATCCCCGTTAATAGCCGCAATCAGATTGTTCAGACTGGCATCAATGGATCCCCCCAGTTGCACGTTACCGGAGCTATCAGTCAACGTGGCCTGGAAAGTGTATGTTTGCGTGCCGATTTCAATCTCGTCGCCGTCTATGAAATTCGTCGCCGGTTCCAAAAACGCGTACGCGCGACGCGCCGAAGCCGAGAATCGCAGAATAATCCGGTTGGCGTAATCGCTGTCTGGTTCTTCTACGGTGATATCGCCAATGGCCTTGCCGTCCCCATCAGCGGCAATGTTGAACGGCGCGGCCGTGCCCCCGGGTTGGAACATCTTGAATGTCATGCCAGGCAACACGTCCCAGACGTATCCGCCGGACGATTCCGACAACGTGTTCAATACTTCTGACAACGAATCGCCATCTACCGCAAACCCGACTATCGTCGGTCCCGTGACTTGCCCGGCATCTAACGTAATGCCGTAAGGCGTCAGGTACGGTTCCAACTGGAGCAAACATGCCTTCAATGATTGGGTCGGAAACGTCAGGAACACGAACCGGCGGTCGGCATAGGCGTCGTTACTGACGGCGGATACCTGGGGTGCAATCAATGCCCATCCGATCCCGCCAAATCCTTGTTCACGAGGCACATCGATCATGCCTTCAAAAATCATCACGGCGTCTTCGTACAGCTTGACGGTCGCCCCTCGCGGGGGACGGAAGTTAGGCGTATTCAACAGATCACACGTCAACACGTCCCGCCCGTTGGCGTTCCACTTGACGTTCATTGTCTCGTACAGCGCGTTGTAGGACGTGCCGTTAATTTTCAGATCATAGACCGCCATGTCAGTTTGCCCAGCCGTTCCGTTTGGCCACGCGCACGAACGTCTTGATGATGGTGTCGCCGTCTATCTGCACGGACACCGGCATGTACCCGCTACTCTCGTCGGCTTTTTGTTGTGTCCGGAGTTCATCGAACAGCCGGTCCAAGGGGATAATGGCTTCGGGTCCGGCTTCGCCGGCCAGAATCGGTTTACGAAGAATCCCGCCTTCCGCAAACGGCACCGGCTCCGGTTCGCCGTCCCGGGGACCGGGATACCCAGAATCGCGGTAGTTGACATCGACGGTCCACGGATCGACGTTCGCGCCAGCATCGTTGATAGCCGTAGCTGCGTCATTCGCCGCGTTGGGGATTTTGATGCCCAGGTGCGTCAGGAACGCGTCAAATCGGTCAATCAGCCGGTCGATGCCCAGAATCATCCGGTCATTCGCGGACATGAACGCCTCACCGACCATGCCATTCGCTTCGGCTTGGTCAATCAAGGCTTGTGTGGCCTCGTCTGCGGTATACCCGAATTTCTCCTCCAACTGCCACAGCATCTGCAACGTCGGTTGCATCATCTGCAGCGCTTCGTCGCTGGTCAACCCTTGCGCCACCATGCGCTCGAACACGCTGGTTGCTTCCGCCCCCAGGTCCGAGAACGACTCCTGCGTAATGAAGCCCAGGTTCGTCAACCCGCGCATCATGTTTTGCAACCCGGACAACTCCGCGACCAATTCCGGATTCGCCACCGAGAAGTCGCGGAACTTCAACAACTGTTGAAATGCTTCAGACGACGCGAACCCGAACGTGTCCTGCGCGGCCGACAACAGGTCCAGTGACGGCCCGATGGCGTCCAACGTCTCAATGAACGTCCTGCCGGACCCGATCATGGCATCGAACGTCACCAGCGCCAGTCGGCCCATGCGATCAAACGATTCCTGGCCCTTGGGACCGGCCATGTCCGACATCAGCCGGCCAGCGGCCTGGGACCGGGATTGCTCCCGGCGGAGGTTGGCTTCGAGCTGCGCCATCTGGAAGCGAGCGGCCATCAATGCCAGCTTATCGGCTTCGGTCTTGATCTCCTTTTTACTGATTTCCGCGACGACCTCTCCCACCTCTCCAATCTGTTCGATTAGGGTCTTCTGTTTCTTCAACGATTTGGACACGTCGAATGACCCTTCGGGCAGGATAGAGCCGAACGACCCGCTGACGACATCGTTGAATCCGGAAGAGATCAGCTCCAGTTGGGCATCGACAAAATCGCGGATGGCCGCACTGCCCGTCTCGTAGCGCCGTTCCAACTGAATCAGTTCCCGAATCTGGTCTCCGATGAAACCGTTGGTCGTGGTTCCGGCGGCGGTCAACGACTCGAACGACGCATCCAGCGTCTTCGCGGCTTGGGCCGATCCCATCATGCCGCGTTCCAACAACGGGAAAACTTCCTTCAACCGGAACGCCCACTGGCCCACATTCGCGGCGGACATACCGCCCTGCTCGTTGGCGATATCGTTCAAGTGCATCAGCATCGCATTGACGTGTCCGCCCAGCACCTCGGCGTCCTTATCAATCTGATTGGCCAATTCCTTGGTGACGGACATGTTCCACTTATACTTAACCGTTTTTTGCACCATCTTCCAGTCAGGATCCGCCATGAATGCCCCGGCGATGCCGCCGACAATGGCCCCGATTCCGGCCCCTATCGGCCCCCCAATGATCGCGCCCATCTGTGCCCCGGCCAGGGCACCCCCCACGGCCCGTAACGCCCTGGAGCCGACGTCTTGCAGCGCTTGGAACGATTTAATCGCCCCTTCAATCATGCCGGCCAGCCCCGTGATCGTCTCGCCCAGGGTGTCGGCATTGGCGACGGTATCAGCCCCCTTCATGAACGTGGACAGTCCCGCGCCCACCCCGGACAGCATCGTGCCCAACGAATCCAGCCCCATCGCCGAGAAGGCGCTGCCTACGGCGGATGTGGCCTCGGCCATTTTGGACATCGTGTTGTACAGGTCGTTCCACGCCACCTTCTGACGAATGATATCCTCGATCACCTCGTCCGACATGCGGTCGAAGTCTTCGATGATCTTTTTGTTGACCCCCACGCTCTGGGCAATGCGATACAGCCCCAGCCGATATTCCGCCTGGGAAATTTTCTTGTTGTTCTCGTCAGCGATTTTCAACCGCGCCATCTCATACGCGAACATGACGGGGTTATCCGCGAATGCTGATAACGAAGCCAACTGTTTGTTGTAGGACTGTTTGCGCGCCAGTTCCTGTTGGGCCATGCCTTTTTTCAACCCAACCAATTCCTTGTCCAGATATGACTTAGAGAACAAGGTCAATTCTGATTGCGCGTCCGTCAACTTTGCGGCCGTCTCGGCCAGATAATCACCAATGTTCCGGCTGACCTGGGTCTGATGGTCCTGGAGCGCACCGGACGCTCGGGCCGTGGCCAATGCCCACGCCTGGTACCGATCCACGATGACGCGCAACAGGGGGTCCAATTGGTTGTAGAAGGGCATGATTTCTTCGACGGCGGTCGCATTCTTCTTCCAAAATGCATCCAACGACGCTTTGTCGCGAAGATTCGTCAGCGCCAGATACATTTGTCCGACACTATCCTCCATTTTGATGGCGGCATCCGACCAGACCACGCCCCACTCGTTCAACCCGAACGTGACGGCTTTGGTAATCTCCTGCTGTTCGATTTGCTTCTCGAACAACTTTTCGAATTGCGGAATCAGCACACCCTGGGACTGCCGGAGTTTGTCATACGCTTCCCATGCATGCCCCAACACTTGGGTATCGGCACGTTCAACGGCGGTCAAGGATGCCCACGCATCGCGGAACGCTTGCACTTGCTTGGAATTCTCCCGCCATTGGTCGGCCAGGTTTTTCGCGGCTTTCTGAGCGGCGGTTAATTTCTCCGGGTCATCCGGCATGCCGAAGGCGCGGGGATCGAATGCTGGGCCTGTCTCTTTGGCGAACCGATTTTGCTCGGGCTTGGGCATTTGCCACGGCTTGAACCCGCCGGTCAACAAATCCTTCTGAAAATCCATCGGCCCTTTGTAGGTGCCGAATCCCGCCAGCCGGTCCATTGCGTCGGCGGTGTCTTTAATCTCTCGACGTAGTTTGGGTAAAAGAGCCGTCAACCCAACGATCATGATCGAGGCCGTCTCACCCCCCGGCATATACGAGATCGCCTTGGCCATCGTCAGCATGGCCTTGACAATCCCATCCACCATGGAGTCAAAAGCATTGGCCACGATCTGCATATACGCCTTGGCATATTCTGCAAATACGGCAAACGCCGCTTTCCCGCCATCCATGATGATGGAGAATGTGCCTCGGGCAATGCGTGCCAGATCCCCTAACACCCCACCGTGTTCGATTAGCTTTGCATTCAGGTCAGAAATAATCGTGGCCAATCCAAAGCCGGGGATCGTGAACCACTTCAGTGTCTCACCCCAATCCTTGGTATAGGCATTTACCGACAACACGACCGCGCCGACGGCGGCTGCGGCAAGGCCGAACTTCCCCATGACGCCGACACCTGTCAAGAACGTGCCATTGGCTTGCGCCTGGGCGACACTGGCGGCGACCGTAGCATTGGTAATGCGGCCTTGCCATCCGGCGGCATTGGCCGCTGCGGTGGCGGCACGGTTCAAGTGGGCACCCATGATGCCTTGGGCTTTGGCGGCGTCATATGCGGCGGCTGCGGCCGCGGCAGCGGCCGGGGACATCATCGTCAGGTATTTGGTCAGCATAGAGGACGTGCCCACCGTCAACCCAATCGCGGTCGAAGCTGCGCCCATGCTGGTCGCCATGACCTGGAAACCACGCACGGCAGCAGACGTCAGCAACGTCATCGAACCGATCCCGGCCACGACAGGGCCAATGGCCACCGCAATTCCCGCCAACCCCAAGGCGAATGCCTTGACGGGTGTCGGTAACTTGTCGAATGCCTTAACAAAGTCGTTGACCACTTCTGCGGCCTTCTTTATCGCGGGGATAAAGAAATTCTCAATCGCGGGAATCAACGACTTGAACAACGCGATGGCGGAATTTTGGAACTGATGGGCCAACGCTTTCATCCGGTTCTCGAACGAGGCCATCTGTTTGTTTGACACCTCGTCGGTGGTGCCCCCGGCCTGACGTAACGCGGCTTCATGATTGCGAATCTCGTCCGAATACCCGATCAACGCTTTGGTCGCCGCCACCGACCGCAGGGGAATGCCCAACTGCACAAACATGGACGCCCGTTGCGCGTCGGACATTTTGTCCGTGGCCTTCTCGACGTCTGCGATAATGTCGGCCATGTTCCGCATCGACCCAGACGCGTCAAAGACGCCGATGCCAAACTTCTTGAACGCGGCGGAATTTTTCAGCGCATACGTGCCCAAATCGCGGATGACCATCCACAATTGCTGGCCGGCGTACTTGCCTTTGATATTCTGTTCCGCGTACGCGGCCAGGACGGCCACGCCTTCTTCCACGGACTTATTCGTCTGCCGCAACGCGGCACCGGCCTTGTTGGTCAAGGCTTCAGCAAAGTCTTGGATGGTGCCCAGAGCACGGTTGTTGGCCAACGTCAACACGTCCGCGATGTTGGCCATCTGCTCCACTTTCTGAGCAGACGTCGTGAACCCCGATGCCATCGACGCTTGGGCACCGGCCAGAAACTCGGTCGACTTGGCCAGGTCGAACACCCCCGCCTGGGCGAATTTGGCGGCAATGGGCAACGCGCCCATCGAAGCGGCGGCATCCAGACCCGCTGATGCCAAGGAGTAATACCCCTCGGCCGCTTCTTTGGAAGAAAATTTGGTGGACGTGGACACGGCCTGGGCGACGCGCTCCATTTCCGTCCGCATCTCTTCTGAGACGTTTTGCATGATCGCCAGGGATTCGGTCATGGCTTTGTCGAAGCCACCACCAAACTCGGCAATCTTGGCCATCGCCAACCCGACGGGGATCGAGATCCCCGCCGTGATGCGTGTGCCGAGAAAAAACATTTGGGTGCCGAAGCGGTCCAGTCGTTTTTCCGCCGCCGTTAGGCCGGTGGTTAACTGGGTCGCATCGACACCCAAGCGAACGAACAGATCGCCAATTACCGTCGCAGCCATAGGCTATGCCCTACTTATCTTTTTTCGCTCTGGCCTTTTTCCGAGCCGCATCGATGTCTCGTTGCTGCTCGTGTGAATACCCGATAAGTTGCTCCACTCGCAACGTCTTGGCGTTTTTCCCACGCATGGGGAAATGATTGACCAGCACACACACCCACCGTGCCGATTCCTCGAGATGGCGGCGTGTGCGCCGGTAATACCCCTCGCGAAGGTGATTGTATTCGAGCGGGGTCATGGACCAGAATTCCGCCGGAGTCAGTTCGAGTTGGTCGTACGCGAACGGTTCGGCTTTCAGAATCCATGAGGTCCACCACAACCCCTTGCGTCCATCGCCCGGATCATCCGGGTCTAGATCACGTCGCCCTCGACGGGCACGGGCGCGTTTGGGTCCGCCCCTCCAGGAGCGGCATCCGCCGTCGCTTCGACTTCGGCGTCGGCCATGTCGTATCGGCCCAGTGCGCCCTGTTCAACGGCAGCGGCCACCGCGACCATCAAGATCGTGTCGATGGTATGCGTGGCTTTGGGGACGTCTTCATCGCGGAGATAGTCGGACAACAGGTCGCCCACATCGCTGACCTGCAACGAGCGGTCTTCGTGCTTCAATCCCGCCCACAGCATCGCCCGGGCGGATGCGAACACGGCTCGCTGCTTCATCAACGTGGCGAACCCCATGCCGGTCTCCTGTTCGAAGTCCGCCAGGGCGTTGACATCGAACTTCAGATTTCGGACACGCCCGTTTTCGTACGGGGCAAATTCTTGGAATGACGTGGTGATACGAGCAGGCTTTTTGGCTTTCATCGGAACACGTGAGACGGACATGATAAGTCTCCTAACCGTCGCGAGCATATGTGAAGTGGCGTCGTGTTTCAGACGGGCGTTCACACAGCAGTGAAATGAGTGAGGCCGGGTAATTCCGGCCCCACTCTCTGGGAACGAATTACGCCGTGCCGCGCACGAGCGCCGACCCGCCTCCCGAGCGGAACGTCGCCGAGATGGTGCCGATGGCACCAACTTCTCCGGACAGCGGCGGATACGTCTCCAAGACCGCATTGCCGGTGTACTTCGGATTGCTGACGCTGGCCGCTGCCGATGTCGGCCGCATCTCGATGGCGAAGGGGGTGGCCCCCACCAACGGAAACAGCGTGGCATCGGGGCCACCGGCGACAAAATCCTGAAGCAGCTCCGCATCGATGGACCAGTTTTTCAGGCCCGGACGATTCGAGCGCGTGCCCGTCGTCCCCATTACCGTGTCGTCGAGCATTTCGGCCTCGTAGTTCAGGGTCAACGAACGCGTCCACCCGGACAGGTTGACGGCGTTGACCAAGAAATACGCGTCCGTGTAAATGAGCGTTGCCATCTCTCGAAACCCCCTCTCTCTACAGAATACCGAATACGTGGAAGATGGTGAACGGACCGCCGACAATCGTCCACTTCGACCGCCACCAGTTGTCAGACGCAATCGGGCCGGCCAGCTCCTGCCAATCGGCTCCGACGGCCCCGGCCCCCAGGAACGTCGTATGCGTCATCCGAGTTGTCGGTGATGGGAAGCCCGTCGCATCATCGGACTCGACTGTCACAATGATGCTGGTCGCGGCAATGGCCGTTACGTGCAGGGCGCTGTACGCACGCTGCCCTGCCCCGACCAGCCCCACGTTGACGCTGGCGCCGTTGCCGGTGGTTGCCTTCGAGCCGGTCGCCAGCACCACCCCCCGCACCAGCGGGGAATTGGCAGACATGGCGTCCATCTCGAATGGGAGCAATGCTCCTACTTCCCCACTCAAGGGGTTGTATTTGCCGTTGACCGCTCGCACAGTATAGGCGCGGTCCCCGACCGTATCACCGTCCTCTGCGAACGACATGACTTCCCGAACTGCGCCGATCCGCGCAAAAAGGGGCGCGTCCATAGTCGAGTCCCAAAAACCCCCTCCGGTAAAGGAGAACGTCTTCATTCCCGGCTTGTTAGAACGCGTCCCGGCGTTGCCGAACACTGTATCGTCCAGCATCTCCGCACCGTACTCCAAAGCCATGCTGTTGTGGAACCCCGAAAGGTTGTATCCACCCAGGTAGATTTTGCAGTCGGTTAGGATTGTCCCCGGCATGCGTAACCTCCCTTACGAGCGGCGCTTCCGCCCAGACTCTTCCGTGGCCGCGACGGGCGCATCCGTTCCCGATTCGGCGGCATCGGCCTGGGCCTTGTCTGCGGCCTTGGACTGATCCTCGAGAATCTCGATGTGCCCACCCCCCAACAGCTGCTGTTCGTGCTCCGGAGTCAGGGTGGCCCGGAATTCCGATCCCGGCTCCATCACCTGTCCTTCGAAGACCAGCTCGCTGGCTCCCGCATTGCGGTACAGCTTCTGCGCGCCGGTTGCCTTTTTCGTCATGTGCTATCCCTCCAAATCCTGATCGCAACCCTTACAGTGAAACCGATGCTTGTGACCCATGACGGGCGTCGGAATGCGAAGCGCCATCGGGTGCTTACACACGTCCGACTCTTCTGATGCCGTCGATGCGGGACGACCAGCGGCCTCGAGGATGACCTCGATTGTCTGCGCCAGCGCCAGACATTGATGCTGGAATGCTCGCAACGACGTTAAGAAGATTTCGGTATCGGTCATTAGCGTTCCTTCGTCACGACGTAATTACAACTGAACGTCGTGCGGTTGTTTTCGTCCTTTCCGATGGAGAACGGCGACGTTCGAGCCAGAATCGCTTTGTATTGCTTTCCAGTCGGCATCAACGTCCCTACGAACTGGTCCAGAATGTTGAAGCACTGTTGCGCCAATGTTTCGGCGTCCGAATACTTTACATCCCGGGCCAACACTTGTAGATTGATTTTCTCCGCCGCAATCCGGCCCATGACACGCTCCGGCTCGAATCCCGTCGCGTCATACAGCCCAACCAGACGGTCAGGGGTATTGTTCATCGTGCCGCCCTGAATGGTGGCCGTCACTCCTGGCAACACGCCCAGCGTCGGGTGAACACGTCCCGCCACCAGTAACCCCTGAATATCTACAAGTAGACTCATACCGTCCTTCCTAGAATCGAATGCCTCTCAGGACATTTTCCATTTCTTCGGCTACGGTTTTCGGGAACGTCTTCTCCATTGCGTCCCGGGGCTCTGACAGGAAATGATCCTGCTTCGGTTCCCGGCTCGGACCACGCGTCGGATGCATACGTCCCGGAGTCTCGTGGACAGTCATGGCGTAATCGACCGCTACCGTGTCGTAGCCCACCACCCACACACGACGCTTGTCATCTGGGGAGATGTTGGCGATATACGCCGCATCGTACAAGTCACCGTCCATGTACGGCACCACAGCCCGGGTCCGCGAGAACAGGTGTTGGGCCTGGTTCCACGCGGAGCGGTCTGCTTGTCTGGTCAGCACCGACCGCAACCGCTGGATATTGCCCAGCAGTGCCGGCGAGCCTTCCAAGATCAGTGTGACTCTCATTACTGTCCCTGTCGGTGATACATCCACCCACACTGGATTTTCGTGTGGTGATGCCCCGTATCGTCGGGGAAGCGCCCAATCGCGAAAATGAGCGGCGTTTGGTCCGTGTAGACCTCGTCAGGCGGCAACACGATTTTGTCTTCGATGCGGAAGATGTCTCCACTCGAATCTTGGATAATCTGGTCATCGTCGTCGAGTCGTGGACCGATGTAAAGGTCGTAAATCACGGTCTCCTGATCAGACAGTTTGGTTCGAAGCGCAAGCCCCTTGCCCACAATCCGCGCACGATAGCGGCGTGGGTTGTCCACATCGTAAACGGGATCTCCGAAGAAATCCTCCCCTGTGTAAGGGATGACCGTCACGATGTGCGGCATCAATTCAAGGAATTCAAGCTCGAACGCCATTTATTCCTCGGTCGTCAGATGATCGTGCATGCCGATACGAAAGGCCGGAGACACAAGATCCGTATTCGCGGCGTGTTCCTCTTTCTGGGAGACACGAATCCCGCCAGCCGATGGAACGCCATGTGAAGACGCTTGGAGCGTCAACTGTTCATACAAACGTAAGAATTGGCGTTGTTTCTGGCTGGCGAGGATCTTGAGATCCCCGACCCATTTATCGACGCTGCGGGCATACTTGGCGGACAACGCTCGTGCGGCTGCGGCCGCGGCTGCGACGTTGGAGTCGGTGATATCGATGAACGCCTCAATCTCCTCATCCTGCAGCAATTGCTCGTTGGTGTTGGTGTCTCCCACGAGCATCCGAACCGCATTGAGCGGCTCGTCTAACGCATTGGCGTCATACGTCCAAGCCATCTATTCACCTCGAGGATTTTCGCGCCTTCAACCGAAGTTTTTTCTTCGGCTTGGGCGCGGGGGGTACGTCGTCGTCCTCTTCTTCGATTTCCCGAGCGTTCTCAATCTCGTCGGGCGTCGCAGGACGCAGGTGCCGAGTTGTGATCAGCACCTGCTCCTTCCGCCCGAACAACGCGCCATCGACGAGTTGATTCGAGATGTAGTCCACTCCGGCCCCGAAGAACGGTTTGATTACCACACACATCATAGCGCTCACCTCTTCAGGTTACGATGCGTTAGGCGACCACGTTGGGCATGAACACGCCCAGATCCGCCGCCGTGACCTTGCCATCCCAGGCAGCCTCACCCTCGTAACGGGTGGACTTGGTCTTGCGGATCTCGAACGAATCCACGCTCACCGTCGAGCTGTATCCCGCGTAGTCCCACGCGAAGATGTACCCCGCCGACGGTTCCTCACGTGACGGCGAGGGATTTACGTATCCCATCCAGACGTGATTGCCGTGGGTGAACGAGTAGGCCGACGTCTCGCCCTCGACGTTCGTCGCCTTGATTGCCTGGGAGACGAACACGCGTTCCAGGCCCAGGATCGCGGCGATCATCGCCGGAGTGACCTGCGCCGGAATCGCCGTGCCGCCGTTGTACGACAGGCGAGCCAGCACGTCCGGGTGATTCTTCAGACGCCGGAAGGCCCGGTAGCCGAAGACCGCCGTGTTGGGGCGGAAGCCGGTGGTCGTGACCATGATCTCGACCTGCGACTCGAAATCCTCGATGGGATCCGAGGTCACGTCGTTCCACTGCACGGGCACCGAGTAATCGACCGCCCAGACGCCGGTCGTGAAGAAATCCGTGACCCACTGAATTTCCTGCCGAAGCAGGATCTTCCGCGCCACGAACCGCACGGCTCCGCTGTCCAGGTTGATTCCGGCGTCCGCGTTCGCTCGCGCCTGGGAACCGACGTCCTTGTGGAACGCCCAGACATCGGCGAAGTAGCTGTCCTGCGACAGCCGGTAGCCGCTGCCGGCCGATTCCGTCGCGTCGGCGCGCTTCTGCGCCTCGTCACGGAACCAGTCATTCTTGTCCCATACGATGTACTTATTGGACTGCTTCCCGACCGTGATGATCGGGAACACTTTCGTCGCAATGAAGACATCCTGGGACTGCATGTAGCTGATGGCGAGATCCGTCAGAACCTCGTCAACATGCACATCCTGTGATGTGGGCTGGGGCATCTGTCTATTCCTCCGAAGTAGGTTTGTTGATGGGTGGTGATTGCTGCTGCCGTAGCCACGTCTCCGTAGCTGTGATCATCCCCTTCAACAATCGAAGGAGTGTCATCAGCCAGGAGATCGTGAACGGCTGCAACATGGCGACTAGCTTGCGCGGCTCGGGTTCTTGCAGTCGAACTGAACCGTGATCAGGCCACCCGCCACCGAGTTGTCCTCGAGGCATGTGCCGATGATGTACTTGGTCGTGTCGGTCCCGGGCACCACCGCGACGGCACGGCCCTGGTTGTCCACGCCCACGAGGTCGCCCTTGGCCAGGTTGGCCCCGCCGACCATCTTGCTGATACCGTCCAGCATCACACCCCCCGCACGACCCGCCGCTGCCGGCTTGTCCTGGAGAATGCCATGCGGCCGATCCGTGACGGCCGTGATCACTGCGATCTGGCCATTGGCGTCCAACTTGATGGCACGGAACTGATGACCGCTCAGATCCGCCGCCGCCTGGAAGGATACCAGTTGCCCAGGAATTTCGTATGCCATGTCTGTCTCTTCCTCCTGAACTGACGGTTAGTGGGAATCCCGGTCAACCGACCGGCGGCGCTTCTCAACCTTGTACTGGTTGAACAGATCCGCGTTCTGCTGACAGGCCTTCTCGAACGCCTGCTCCTTCGTGAGCTTGGTGTCCGCCTTCATGATCTCGTCCCGCTTCTCGCGGAGGAGATCGACGGCCGAGCTTTCATCGTCGGTGCGTGCCGTGCGACGGCCCGTCTCGGACATCATCGACCGAATCGCCGCGTCGCCGCTCTTCAGCAACTTGACGATGGCGTCGGCGGTCTTCTTGGCCACCGGCTCGTCCGAGTAGAGCGCCTGGATCAGCGCACCCTTTTCCTCGTTCGTGCCGGCCAGGGATGGAATGTCCTTCTTGGCCTTCTCGATGAACTCGAGCGATTCCCGCTTCTGCTTCTCGATCAGTGCCGTCTGTTCGGCCCGACGCGCCGTCTTCCGCATGTCGGACAGGGACGTGGCCATCTTGGCCAGCAGGGTCTGCGCCGCCTTGGGCAACGACTTCATCACCTGCGCGTCCACGACGTCTTCGTCGCCGGACTCATCCTCGTCTTCTTCGGTGTCGTCGTCCGACGCCGCCGCCTTCTTCACCTTCTTGGCGGGTTTGGTCTTCTTGGCCGACTTCTTCCGAGGGGTTTCCTCTTCCTCTTCCTCGTCTTCGTCGCCCTCGTCGGCGTCGTCATCCTCGTCGTCGTCGGCCTTTGCGACCTCGTCCTCGTCTTCCTCGTCGTCATCATCCTCCCGCGAGAGGGCGATGTCTTCCTCTTCGTCGTCTTCCTCGTCTTCCCCACGCTGCTGTGACTTCTTGCGCGAGTCGGCTTTGGGGGTCTTCTTGGCGACCTTCTTCTTCGGTGCGGGCACGTTGGCCTCCTTCTTGGCCTTGAACAGCACGATATGTGCGTCCGGATTGGACCCGTCGGGTACCAGGTCCACACGATTGAGTTTCAATCCCGACAGTCGATGGAGTGGCATTAGGACACGACCTCCCGGCGTGCGACTCCCTGAATGGAGAACATCCGCAAATCACCCTTCTTGACGCGTTGCCACGCCTTGGGATCATCGATCTTGAACCCGACCCACCAGCCACGGGGGAGGGCGGTCTTCTTCAAGCCCATCTTCTCGAGCTTTTCTGGGGTGACGAAAAACGATTCAATCAAACGACCCTTGGCGTCGCCCTCGTGCTCCTCCCCGGTTTCCCGGAAAGACAGATTGAATTCGTAGGCTGCGGATTCCAGATCCTCGGAAGCAATCGTATCATCGTGAGAATCCACGACCGTCTCGCCCGAGCACCGGACGCAGACATTCGCCCAGCCGAACACCATCTGGCGATCACTGTCCAACTTGGCGATCTTGGTGCGCCGTGTCCGCTCGAACGTAATCAGCAGATCGTCGCCGTCCTGCCGAATGCGAATGGCTGCGGACATGACTACCTGCTGGGCGTGGGCGTCGGGCGCGACGGCGGACGACCGCCGCCAGGACGACCTCCACCTCCCGGACCGGACGGCGGCTTCGGACTTGCACCGGGACGACTCGGACTCTTTGCCATGTTGTCTCTCCTTTCATCCGCACAATAAAAAAGACGGCAGCCGGGAATCTCACCCGACTGCCGCCTCCACACTTCTGACGGTCGAACTTTTTAATTGTTGGGCCGGTGTTCCGGCCCGTCTTGCACGTAATCTAAAATACGCCCCCGGGGGAAAGGTGTCAACCCTATGCGGAATTGCTTAGGGTTTTTTCACTTTCCACGTTGACGATGACCGCCCGGGGCGCGTCCGTGCCCTGGATCATCTTGACTGTAACAGTGATAGAACGCATGTCGTCATCACCATCAAGACTGTTCCTCCGAGACTCGAGCTCGGCCACGATAGCGGCTACGATCTTCGCGGTTCTTCTTTGTGGCCGTGGGCTTGGGACGACCAGCCGATGGTTTGGGGGTGACATCAGATGCGCTCCTGGGTTTTGGTTCTTCGGTTCCATCGACGGGCTTCGGCTCACGTCCGAACTCCATGTCTTCAATCGGCATGCTGGCCGCTTGCATCAACCGTTTCTCCAACGGAATATTCGGGAACATCTGGAACCCGGCCTTCGACAGGTTCAACATGTAAGTGCCCAGTTCCGCCAGGTCCGGCAGTTCGATATCCTCGAACACCATGATCGGCGGGTGCTCGGTATCCATGCCATTCAATTCCAACAGCCGGGGAATGGCATAGCGGTTGAAGACCGACGCGATGGACTCCAACCACCCGCCCAGCGCCACCGCAAACATGTGCGTTTTGCTGGAGGAGAGCGCGAACGAACCGTATCGATTGTTGTGACCCAGGATGATGAAGTCGGCCAACATCGTCATCGCAATCGAGTTGTTGTAGCGGCCGATGACTTCCGTCGTGTCGAAGTTACGTTTGCCCGACGACGCCAGCAATGTCAGTTCCCACCCGAACGGCAACAACACGCCTTCCTGTTCGTCACGGCGGATGGACCGGACAATTGTCTCGGCTTCGGATCGGGCTTGCGTGGCCAGCGCATCGTTCGTATTCCACAGATCCATGCCCTCGGGCGCGATCATGACCGGCAACCCGGCCAGATCACGTTCAATGCCGATGCCTTCGATTTCCTCGATGCGCTTCTTGAAATGATAGGGGCGGTACGAATTCCGAAGGGTGGATTTCCCTTCGGGATTGTTCTTGTGATGCTCGGTCCGGAACAACAACGATTTCTGAATCGGGATGGTGATTTCCTCGCTTCCACCCTGGTCCGTTTTCACCTGCTGGATCATGGCCTGAATGCCGCCGGTGTCGTCAATGACCCACTTTTTCAAGCTGTCCTGCGACCGCAGCGGCAATTTCCGCCAGCCAATCTTCCCATCCGTGAACCGCGAATTCTGCGACGGATCACGGGACGGCCCCCCACGGCGTTTGTAGACCGTCTCCAGCCAGGCCCACCCGTAAGGCAACATGGTCAGGATTTCCGTCACCGTATCGGCCCACGTCTCAGACATATCATCGAAACATGACTGTACGAAGTCCGCTGACTCTTTCGCGGCCGTCGAATCCGGGGTGGCTTTGATCAACCGGAATCGCTTCCCCTTCTTCGTCGTAACCGTCGTGGTCTTCGGCTCTATGGCCGGTTTCATCGTCGGCTTGGCTTGGCGAATCAACATCGAGACGGCGAACAGCATCGACCCGATAATCGGGTCGTTGTCCTTCATCTCCTTGATGATTTTCCGCCATTCCTTACCTTTGAGTTCCCGAAGGAATTCCTCTCGAATCTCCCCGCCCCACAGGTTCAGACCGCTTCGGCCGATTTCGCCAAAGTTGGCATACCCCAACGGACGGGCGCGTGCGATACGTGCCTTCATGCGGACCTCTTCCAGTAACTTGTCCCACCCACACCTTGCGGGAAGGATTTGGTGCCACCCTTTTCCAACATCCGAACTAACATCTCCGTGGCATCCGGGCCATCGTCGAACGTCATCGGGAACTCATCAAACTGTGCGAAATACAACGGCACCTTCTCGAATAGGTGCTTGGCGAATCGTACCACTCGGGGCTCGTCCATGATCAGCGGTTGCATGCCCAGGATACGCGTCTGCTTGTTCACCTTGGGCGATTTTAACACTACGACCGTCGGATACAGCAACCGCCGCCGTGCGGCCTTGGTAATACTCGGCTTGTACAGATTCTTGAACATGACTTCTTCGACCCCGATCTTCCGGGTCCGATGACGGGAATACACATCCAGCAACAATTCGATTTGATTATCTGGAGGCAATTTGGTCATCTCGACGTCGAAGATATCGATGAAGCCATCGCGGGTGCGTCCCGCTGACACGATGACGCACCAGTCGCGGATCCCTTTCTTATATTCGCCCGGGTTCGTGCCCCCCGCCGGATCCACGGCCGAGGCCGTCGTCACGAACAACTTCCGATGCTCGGGTGTGTACTCAAACGTGGTAAACGTCAACGGGTTGAACGGCTTGTCTTCTTCCTCGCGCGGGTCATTCATCATTTCCCGCGCAAACCCAAGCCCACCAACTTCTGGTTGACGTTTATACGCCTCTAATGCTTCAATCGGCCATCCCTCGGGCCACAATGGGGTGCCATCTGTCTTGGTATTGCCGATGGGATAGCGGTCGTCCTGACGTTTCGGGATGTTGATGGCCCGGAACATCTTGCCAATCCATTCTTTCGAATTGACCAGTCCCGCGATCAACGCATCATGATGTGGTAAGTTACCGATCACGAAAATGTCCCACCCTGTCGCCCCCAACCCCAGGAACGTGCCGCCGAACCACCGCTTGTGCCGACGCCGTTTCAAGAACGTATCGGCGGTTTCGGGCGATTCCGGATCGTCGATAATCGCCAGGTCCGGACGGGAATGCCGATACTTCACGCCGCGCATCCGGCTACCCAAACCCTTGGCCATGACGGTCGCGTGATTCTTCAACACGATCTGGCGGTCGGTCCACTTGACCATCTGGCCTTTGGGATCGACAGCCGGTTTCAAGTGCGGGAAATCTTCCAACAATAAGTCGTTGGTCTCCAGTTCCTGCACGATGGTCGCCAGGTTGCCTTCAGCGGCACCCGATGACTCCCCAATCAACAACACGAATCGCTTTCGCTGGTAGGCCAATGCCTGGAGCGGAAGCGCCAGATTGATTTGTGTGGTCTTGCCAAACTTACGTGGGGCGATCAGGGCGTCGCGTTTCCCCTCGGGTGGGGACACGGCGTCGATACGCCCGAACACATAGCGATGCAATTCGCAGAAGGGTTTGTCAAAATGCCGGCTCAGATAGGTGCGAGCGAATTCTTCCGAATCATGCTCACACCGAGCAATCCGCTGATTTTTGACCGACGTCGGGCTGGCCGCACGAATTCCCGCCCGGGCCGAGGACATATCCAATGTCCCCGGGCGCGGGGGCCGGATGACTCCGGCTTTTAAGATGTGGCCTAATGTCCGCATCTACTGCACCGTGTCCGGTTTATCCGGAGGAGCCTCCGACTGTGCTTCTTCAGCCTCGAGCAGTATCTCGGGAATGGTGGTCTGTTTTTCCCCCACGGCAAATTCTTTCAAATGATCGTGGTGCCGTACCGCTCGAGCCAGAATATCGCACAGGAATTGAATCCCCTGGCCATCGACCAGTGGGAATTTCCCTTCAACCTGTATACCGAATCGGTGGGCCAGGATCTGAAACGGGATCCCCGGCAACACGTACGCGACGACCACGCCCACTTCCAAGGAATGGCCATCCTTCCGAACGAACCCGGCTTGTTTCTTTTGTGCGCCAACAATATGCATGTCCCTACTCCCCTAGGTGCGCTCGGTGGAGGCAGTGACCCGCGTCTATCGCGCCCCAACCTAGGACCGACCCCGCCGCCAGGAGCGCACTGGGGGAAGTCTTACCACAGGTGCCGACAGACATCACGGTGGAGGTGACGCCACATTCGGTGAGCACGACGGTACGACGGGTCACTGCCATCTCTACATATCCAAAATCGGAATCAACAACGACCGCTCGTCCGTGCGGCCTCCGGCAGTCGTGATGCGATTGGTCAGGATGGCGCGTTCTTTGTTGACGCCGCCTTCCACCCACACCTTGGTGTGCGTAGTGTCATTCGATGGATTCGAGAGGATGACGGTCCCCACACTGATTTCCCAATCACTATCACTGATCGTGTCGCCTTCCAACCAAGATGTCCAATCAAACCCGTAATCTTTCTTAACGGTCGGATCTTTGGGGTCCACGGCCCCGTATACCTTAATGGGCATGATTCAGTCCACCTCCAACGAACGAATGTCCGATTTAACTTTCAAAACCCTGATTTCCTTTCGCACCGACAGCACTCGCGTTTCCAACAACACGCGCAAGGACCGTCCCGGGTCCAGAATCAACTCCCCAACCAGCGTAGACGTCGCGCCAACCGTCCACACCGCCAGAGCCGGAGTCGTATCGATACTGATTGGTCCCGTGACAATGACAGGCGTCTGAACTGACCAGAATCCCAGTGCCGGAGTGCCCAACACCACCGTCACCGTCAAAACTGTCGGCGTCACCGCCGCCCACGTCGCCGTCGAAGCCGTTGCTACATGCGTTACCGTAGACGTGACAATCGGGGCAATGACTTGCCATAAGGCAGTTGCTGCTCCAGGCTGTACTGCGGCCCCGCCCGTTACTGTTGGCGTCACCGGAACCCAGGCAGCGGTTGCAGCCGTAGCCGAAACTGCCACCGTACCAGGAATGGCCGTTGGCGTTGTCGGCGTCCATGTCGCTATAACGGACGTAGCGACAATCGTGATCGTGGCCGAAACAGTAGGCGCCACCACAGACCACACCGCCGTGGTAGCTACGGCTGTGCGCGATGCCACACCTGGAATAACCGTCGGGGTCGAAATGGCCCAGGCAACGGATACCGCTGTTGCTGCTATCGTAATAACGGCTATTACTGTGGGTGTCATCACGGACCACGCCGCTGTCGAGGCCGTGGCAGCAGTTATGGCCCCGCCAGGAACTACCGTGGGTGTGACGGGTGTCCACGTCACCAATGCTGCTGCAGGGTTGGTGCTGCCTGCGGAACTGACCGAAGGCGTAACTGGAGACCAAACGGCTGTCGCCGCCGTCGCACTAACAGAAACAACGGTCGAGATCGTTGGTGTCGAGGCACTCCACGTGCCCGTGGCGGCATTTGCGGCCGTCGAAACGGCCCCGGGCACCACCACGGGGGTAAGAACGGCCCATATCGCAACTAAGGCGCTTAGAACGGCAACCGTGGAACCCGGTACAACCGTCGGAATACCCCCCGTCCACGTTGCCGTGGCTGAAGCGGCAAGAATCGACGTGGCCCCGGGCACAATAGTCGGCGTGACCGAACTCCACACAACCGCTGCAGCGGTCGCTACCACGGTATGTGTTGTAATGATCGTCGGCGTGACCGGAGACCACGCAACCGTAGCAGCGGTAGCGACACTTATCGTCGCCCCCGGAACCACTGTCGGCGTAATCGGGGTCCATACACTGAACGCAGCCGTAGCTGGAGCGGTACCGCCCGTCAGAATAGTTGGTGTAACAACCGCCCATACACCAGATGCAGCCGTAGCTGGAGCTGAGACAGCTCCAGGAACCGCAGTCGGTGCGATAACGGACCATGCCGCACTGACGGCTGTGGCCGTAACCGACACCGCTCCGGGTACAACGGTAGGCGTTGTAGGAGCCCAGGTAGCCGTCACCGCTGTTGCGGAACTGGTCTGATCCCCTGTTCCTGGAAGAAAGACTGGCGGTCCCCACAGCTTCATCGCCAAGCCCTCCAACGCGCCATAACCGCGCCAAAAAACGGTGCCGCTCCGGGCTCACGGAACGACGCGGCGAGAATGCCCCACGCGGCCGACAGCGAGATGGTTGCCTGTGCCGCCATGTCCACCGTAACGATCTGGTATTCGTCCGCGAAATACTTCGACGCGTCGCCCGTGACGGCGAAGTTGGTCAGGGAGAACCCACCAGCCCCAGTGATCGTCGGACTGGCGACCATGATGGCGACGATAATTTCCTCGTCGTCCGCCAGCGTCAGCGTGCCGGAGGCGATGGAGGTGCCGCCAATCGCGGTGCCGGTTGCTGTGTCAGTGAGAGCGCTTCCGGTGTTGCTGAAGTCTCCGGCTATCTCGAGTACGACGATGCTCCGGTAGGCCACGCTCCCCGACCACGCCACGGTGACGACGTTGGCGGCATGACCGAGACAGTTGGCCTTGAAATAGATCGCATATTTGTTGCCCTCTTGCGTAACGGTCGTCCCGGCTTGTTCGTAGGCGTTTCCGGCCAGGTCAGTGACGGTACTGATGGTTGGAGCGCTATCGGACCAGGTCAGCAGCACGACCAGCAGTCCGCCTGCACTATGCGCTTGCACGGGCGAGTCCACGGAGGTGGCGGAGGCCGAGGCTCCACCTTGTACGCGGGAGACGATGCGGAGGCGCGAGCGATGCTGCAGCGCCCCGATGTCCAGGTAGCCGGTGTTGGCGCTCTGTGGCCCGTTCCGGTGTTGCAGTGCGCCGATGTCCAGGTAGCCGATCATCTTAGATCATACCGGGGAAGCCTGCGCCTCGACATGCGGCTCCAGCGCCGAGGGTGTTGTTAAGGGTGAAGTCTCCCGCTCCGGCGTTCGTGAACGGAATGCCGCTCAGCGATATGTCGTGCGGCCCTGCGAGGACGATGTTCCGCTCTCCCGAAGAGTTGTTGAAAAACGCGTTATAGTCCACGCGAGGGTCGGACACGCCTACCGCCAAACCAGGAGCATTGAGCCCATAACCTCCGTTACTAACGATGATGTTGTTGAGGATTGCCCCCATCAACCAGAAGTTGGTCATCTTGATCCCGTCACTCGAATTGTCGTAGATCGAGCAGCCGATGACAAGCCCTCCTGTGTTGGCGACTTCAACGCCGATGCCGGTGTTGTCTTGGATAATCGAACGGATGATGCCCGCCAAGTAACCGAGGATGGCGCCGCCAGCCGAGTTGCCGTGGATGTAGCAGCCGTAAATCGGGCAGCCGTAGAGGGCAAGCACAGCAGGCTGACCCGAACACCCGGTGACTTCGCAGCCGATGATGGAGTGTGCCTCGGTGTGCGCGTAGATGCCGTAATTCGTGCAGTTCATCACCTTGCAATTACGAGCGACGTTGCCGTAGTTGACGAACTCCAGCCCACGAATCGAGGTCTGGTTGTTCCCGTCGATAATAAAATTCTCGAAACACCAGCCGCCGTAAGCTCCAGACGAAAACATCGAGAACGATCCGGCGGTGGCTTGAATCGTAGGGCGACCAAGATCGGTAATGGTGGAGGTGTAGCCGATGATGCGCTTGGGGCCTGCCCACGTGCCTTGGGTCGGGGCCAGTGCCGCGCTGATGGAGTAGACCGCCGATGCCTTGACGTAGGCGATGTCCCCGTCCACCAGCGTCGTCACCACCTTGCTGAGGGTCGCCCACGCGTTGCCACCGCCTGGCGAGGTGCCCGCGTTGCTGTCGTTCCCGAGCGCACCATCGACGTAATAGGTCGCCACGGCTTAGAACCGCTCGGGGTTAACAGCGATTTTCAGTGCAAGGTTGCGATTCGCGTTCGCGCTCTGCTCCATGAACGTGATATAGGCACCGGCCAGCGTAATGAACGCAGCAACGTCAGCGTTCGTGATGACGGTGCGCCCGTCCGTAACCGCACCATCGACGACAGGCTCCGCATCGTTGGGGAAGAGCGCCACCCATCCTTCGGCTTGGGCTTCAGCTTGCAACGCTTTCATGAAATTGAACAATTGGCCGAACTTGTCGGCCGCGACGCGAATTTTCTCGTTAGCAACTCTGATCGCTTGCGGATTCGTATTGGGCATGATCTACTCCGTGGCGTCCATGAACGCCGTGACATTGACAGCAGCAGGGGCCGTGCAACGAATGGCCAGACGCGTACCACCAGGAATCTCGATTTCCTTGGGGTCGAACTTGAATTCTGCCCCTGTCTGGGGATGAATGTTGTACCGGCGCAACACATCTCCGGCAGTCGGCTCGGCGGACGCGGTCTTTTGTGCTGTGGTTTGAATCGTCTCGGAACCAGCGCCCCGCCGTACGACCGTTGCAGAGGTCATCGTGCCGGCAGTTGTCTGGCGCAAGATTTCGACATTGACCGGCTCGGCCGTGCCCAATACACCATCGAATGAGACGGCGAACCCGTCAAAGTTCAATCGTTGATTTGCGGGAGCGATAATCTGCAGAATTGTCTTGGCAGTACCCGCACCCAAAGCGATCTCGCCTTCGGTCGTGACCGTGACTCCAATATTAGCCATTACAAACGTCTCCTCTTATACGGTGTGCGACGGCGCGTCATGCGCAGATGAAGGTGAGTGACATTGGAGGAACTGACAAGTGTTGTGGGCGTACCCACGGACCACACAGCCGTTGCCGCCGTAGGGGTCGCGGTTTGCGGCGGATCCGTCCACGTCAGAACAACAATACCCGCGCCACCGCCGCCGCCGAGTCGATCTGCTGCCTGGGCCGTGGCCCCACCTGACCCTCCGCCCCCTCGAACATTGCCGGCAGTGCCAGCGTTATTGGTGTTGACGCCGTTGGCTCCTGCCCCCGCATAGGTTAGACCATCCGCAAACGCGCCGGTCCCGGCAGCACCGCCCGTCCCTGTGGAACCGTTACTGCCTCCTGTGGTCGCGGACGCCCCGCCGCCGCCACCTCCTGAAATGCCACCTGCGGTCCCTGCGGCTCCTGACCCGCCAGCACGGACGGTATCACCGATCCCGCCAGTGGTACTTCCGGCCCCACCTGCTGAGGACGTGCCTGTGGACAGTGCTCCACCCGCACCCCCTTTGGCAATGACTGTACCAGATGTCGAGAACCAACTGTCCCCACCTGGCCCGACGGCACCAGCCGTCGAAGTGCCACCTGCGCCAATTGTGACTGTGTAATTGTTACCAGGCGTAACCGCGATGGCGGCTTTCTTGGAGTATTGACCTCCTGCTCCCCCGCCACCCCGGGCAGGGTTCCCCGTAGCTGCGCCGCCAGCGCCACCACCGCCCACACATTCGGCCGTGACAGCAGTGACACCAGTCGGCGCTTGCCAGGTGCCCGACGATGTGAAAGCTTGTGAGCCCATTTCAGGTCATGGACATGTTGACCTTTACCGCCCGATACGGACTTTAGAGGGGGGTTTTGGTTTGACCAAGAAGTTAAACGAAGTCGTGGTCACATCCGAGCATTCACTTAAAGCGCATGCTTTCACGGACATGACGTGTGCCCCGACTGTCAACGCCGGCAGTTTCATGGCAAACGACTCCATTCCTGGCGTCGTATCTGGTTGAAGCGCTGTCCGCGACGCATCCGGAGTCACCTGTAAACAGGAGAGCGACCCAGGATCCTCGACACACACCTCGAACCGCACGACACCAAAAAGAGCAAGCTCCCCAGGGGCATAGTCCCAAATGATCGAATCATTGGCCCGGGCCGTCTCTCCAGCGGTCAGCGGGGCCGTGGCTCGACGGGGCGTCTGGGTCGGGGCGGGGACGTAAGGAAGCCGAGGGAGGGCCTCGGCTTCTATTTCAATCGATGCTGACTGCACCGGCGTGGGTGTCGGGGTTGGCTTGGGGTTACGGGCACAGGCAGCCATCCCGCACAGGATCAGCATGCCCAACAACAGTCGCGTTTGCATCGTTCGCTCCTTATTGAACCGAGTTACGTCATCTTCGCAATCCCGCCGCTGGCGGGGGCTGCGAACTGGATGGTGATGTTGCCGCCGTTCGGCGTCACCGAAATGTCCAAGTAGCAGATCATCGGACAGGTCGTCGGCGTGCCCGTATCCTTGTAGATGACGATGCCCTCGATGGCCGGTCCCGCCGTCACCGAGGTGTAGACCACATCGTCCGCGTCGATGTAGGCGAAGTCGCCCGTCGTATCGACGCCAATGACTTTGTTGGCCAGCGTCTGGTCTGTCGTCGCCGCTGTCCGGTGATCGACGGGATCGTTCGCACCACCCGCGTCAATGAACTGGTCATCGGCGTTGGGCGAATAGCCCGAGCCCACGGCCATCGCCTTGATGGTGTCCGATGCGTAGTTGATGGCCGAGGTCGCTCCGCCCAGGAGCCGGACCTTGCCAATGTTGTACATGAGGTTGGCCATGAACTACTGCTCCTTCGCTTTCGGCACGACCACGGCCGGTTCTTTCGATCCGGCGAACGCGATCTGGTCCGGTCCACGTTTGCCCTTGGGGGGATTCCTCTTGCGTTCGGTGCGTGCCCGGTCTTCTTCGACTCGGTCCTTACACGCGACGGCGACGATTTCCGCTGCCCGCTGTGCTTCGGCCTGAATCCACACACGAAGCCGTTCGTCAGCACGACCCTGCCCCAACGACGGGGCATCATCCTCATGAATGTCCAGTGTCAACTCCACACGGTGGCCATTGACTGATGCGACGCCTATCATCTGCATGTCAGCTCCTTATCTGTAAATCCAACGGCGATTCGGCCGTCCACCCGCCATTGCTGGAGGTGAACGGCCGCAGCCCGAGGGAGACTAGACGTCGATGCCCGAGTTGCTGCCCCCGGCGACGCTGTTCTTGCTTTTCGTGCGCGAGCCGATGGGGTCCGGGCTGGCGGTGGCGTCCTTGCGCCCACCCGCACCGATGGTCGGATTGTCGGGATCGTTCTGCTTGAAGCGGGGCGAGGCCTTCTCGGCCTTTTTCCGCTCGGCATCCTTGTCCACGACGCCCGGATTCGAGCCGCTCGGCCCCTCGTCGGTTTCCAGCGGATCGCCGGTGTCGTAGGGGGGGTTGTCCAGATCCTTGTCGTAGAGGATGCCCAGGCCGTGCGACTGCAGCGACTCGGGCTGCAACGGCTGCGACGGCACGCGTGCGGCGGCACCGGGGTTGGACTTGGGCGCGTGCAGCTGCCCCGGGCGGAGTCCCGCGCCGGATCCGGGCTTGCCGTCGTGCAGCGTCACCTTCTCCTTGTCCTTCTTGTCGGCCTTGTCGTCCTCGGCCAGGAGATCGACCTGCTTCTGCCGTTCGGCCTTGGTCGCTTCGTCGATGTGAGCCTTGCGGACCTCGCGCGCCTTTTCGACCGGCGCGTTGGCCTTTTTACGAGCTTCGTGCTCGTCGTGGCTGCGGGCGGCACGGGCCTGGGTAACGGCTTCCTTCGTCTTTGCTTTCGCCATGATGTCATGTCCTCGCTATTCAACAGGGGTGGGTGGGGCGGACTTGGCATCCAGGGCCAGGTCCATCCATTCGTCTTCAATCTTCTGCAGCACCACGGGGTCTTTCGTGTACTTGGCGACGATGATCCCCATGTGCTCGGTGACGCGCTTGAACGTCTCGAGTGAAATCGCGCCTTCATTCTGGATCTGGTGCATCCGATGGACGACGCGAGAAATCGATTCAATCAAGTGAGAGGCATCCGCCAGGTCCACGACCTTGCGCGGACGCGTGTTGGACTCGGGATCGGCATACCACGCCATCAGTGCGTCTTGAAACTGATCGTAGCGATTGATGAAGTCGATGGTCAACGCCCGAAGCACGTTTGCCTCGGGAATCAAATCCATGACGTTCATCTCCTGCTCGGACAGTCGCTGCAACACTTCGGAGACGCGATGATGCGTCACCATGGAGTAGATGCCGTGGCTCACGAAACGGTCGGTGGCCTGACCCCCATGTAACGAACACCGGCCCTGTCCCGGGTGCCCGGTACGGTAGCCGGCAGCACGACGACAGGGTTCCCCGCGATGCTCGGGCGAATTCCGAGGCGCACCACAGGATCCCGGCTTCGTGCCCGGGAGTGGGGGCTTCACCTTTCGCTTGGCGAGCTTTTTGGCCACGCGGGCAGTCATGACGTCCCTCCTATCGACCGATGTACTTCAGCGTGACCGTCGGAGTGGTGCCGCCCGTCAGGGTCAATAGGTTACCCCGGACCTGCGCGACCGGCTTGTTCGCCTCGAATCCGACCGTCGTTGAGGTGCAGGTCAAATCCGCAGCCGAAATGTTGAACCAGGTCGTGCCGTCGCCCGTGCCCTGCAATCGGTACGTGCAAGTCGCGGGACCGCCCGTCACGATCAGTTCCGCCGTGTGGTTCACGGCATACCCACGCATCAGTCCGGAACTGGCGGTGGCGCCGGTCGTGGTCTGGGTGGTGAACGTCTTGCGGTAGCCGCGAAATTCGGACTGGGCGTCCAGGGGAGTCTCGAAGAGACGCAACGGCGACAGGTCGCGCTGCGCGCTCTGGGAGATGGCGGCATCCGGCGATGCCGAATCGAAGTGACGAGTGGTGGCGTCATAGCCGGCCAGTAGAGCCAGCGTGACGGCCGCAGCGACGAGCAAACGCTTCATAGTGTCTCCTATCCTCATGGTTAGTGGACCCGGGCTATCCCCTGGCCCCGTGATGACCCATTCACAATGGGGCACCCCGGAACCAGTTGTCAACCACCGGATTACACCGGATAGGCGCGTGTGCGCTTATAGAAACGCGCGGTATGTACTAAGGGGCGGTATCCACGATAGTAAATTCGTGCTCAACCTGGACGGCAACAATGCCGCCTTCATCCATGTGGACATGCCCCTCTGGAGTCCGTCGTAATAACTCCGCCACGGGCGGATGGCAGGTGTCGTCGAAGAATCGGCACCGTTCCGTTACGTCTTCATCACGCACGATGATCCGGAGATGATGGCCGCGTGACTTCCACCAGGTGTGCTTCCGTACGTCGGTCGGTCCCCATCCATTTCTCATCGCCGTCCCCCGGGGGTCTTTCTGGGGCGGTCGGGCGGCGCACAATCCGAATGATGGACCCACTCCTGACCGGTCACAGTATCTCGTGTGATAGAGACTTGCATGAAGTCCTCCATTGGTTTCTTGCAATAATCACACAACAGGTTTAATTTAGTCATAGTCACCTCCACCACCGGGGCGAGCGAAACAACTGCTGACACACCAAACAGGTCCACGTCCGCCCATCCCACTCATATCGGGGACGGCCATTGAAGCTGGTGCCATCGCGCGAGGCCCAGACCGTCATGCGCGACGGGTCCGCATTACCGCAGTGCGAGCACGGGGGGCACAATCGCTCCCGTGTCAGGGGCAACATCTCTTTATCAATCGTCAGGGGCATAGTCTATCCTTTCCTCGGAATAATCATAATGCGTCGGGTGGGTCCGGGGGCCGGGACGACTCGCGCCGCCGGAGTCCCATGATCAACAGTGTCAGAATGTTCATCGCGGACAGGACGATCAGCAACACCGCCAGCACCCGCAACAGCAGCCACGTCGGGAACACGTCGTCCATTGATGCCTTTCGGATTACCGGGCACGCGTCTGCGGCCGGTGGGCTGCAACACAGTCCGTTTAGTTTTGCGGTAGGTGTTGGTGGCAATCGCTTCTGCCAGTTTGTGTTCCAGGTGTTTCATACTCAAGGGGCGTTCCCCATCTCCGGCTTCGCGCAACAACGCACACGCATACGCGTAGGCCGCGCGTGCCGAGATTTGTTTCATGTCGCGCCGAATGCCCTCGTCCCACAATCGCTGGGCCTGGGGCCGCAGGGCGGTTTCCGGCATCCGGAGGAAGCGTTTGACCGCCAACCGGACCAACGTCGCCTGGGTCAGACACAAGGCCTGGGCCGTGCGTGCCAAGGCGTCCTTCTCGCTGGCGGAGAAGGAGATGATAAACCGGACGGACGGTTCCCGAACGGGCTTGGGACCACGGGGGCCGAGCTTCTTGATTTTCGGAATCTTGACCCGCCACACGTCTTGGGTCATCGGCCGGAACTCTGGCTGGATGGCTGCCGGGGGTGTGGGCCGGGGCGCGGCCTTCACCAGCTTCTTGATTACCTTGTTCATCCCGTAGCGGGTGCTCTGTGAAGGCTTAGCCACGGCGCACCACGATGTTCATGCGCGAATGATCGACCTCGACTTTAATCGGCGGCACGGCATCCGGCGCCCACAGATGCGGGACCAGCACCGGCACGCGTGCGCCGTCCTCGCCGGCCAGATACCACAACAGTGCATTGGCCAGGCGAAGCGCTTTGATACCCTGCTCCATTGATGCTTTTAATTTGAGGATTTCGATTTCCATTCGATAGAGGTCATCCACGGCGCACCGTCTTTCGGAATTTGATACGGATCGGTTTCCCCTTCTCGGC